>FWPV01001278.1_pt1 | contig 71361 bp, 59 predicted proteins | sample 2228371 | NCBI WGS metagenome assembly FWPV01 (sample SAMEA103939776, study PRJEB20133) | metagenome
GGCTTCGGTGGCGGCGGCCTGGGTCAGGGCGGCGGCATCGGTGGCGGCCTCGGTCAGGGCGGTGGCCTTGGTGGACTCGGTGGCGGCCTGGGCCAGGGCGGCTTGGGCGGCGGCAACTCGCTGCTGGGCGACTCCATCGACTACCTGAGCTACGACCCGACGGACAACAGCCTGATCGTGCGGGGCAACGAGGAGGACATCCGCGAGCTCCAGAACTGGATCAACATGTTCGACGTCGCTCCGAAGCAGGTTGAGGTCCGAGTGGAGTTCATCACGACGACCGACCAGTTCCAGAAGTCGTTCGGAGCGGAGCTCAACTGGCAGCGTGGCGCCGTGTTCGCTGGCTCCCAGCCCGGGTACTTCGCCCGGTCGGCGGACCCGATCTTCCTGAACTACGCCTCGGGCAACGTCGTGGCCCGGATTCGGGCGTTCCTGCAGGAGGACCGCGGCCGCGTGGTCAGCGCGCCGATCCTGCGCACGCTGAACAACCAGTACGCCGAGGTTTCCACCTCGATCAGCACTTGGTACTACGAGCCGATCGTGTCCACCACCGGCGGCGCGATCATCACGCAGTACAACCCGCAGGAGATCAACATCCCGACGTTCCTGTCGATCGCGCCGCGCATCAACGACGACGGCACGATCACGATGTTCCTCCAGCCCCAGATCTCGGAGCTGGTGGGCTTCTCGAACGGTCCGGACGGTTCCCAGAACCCGATCATCTCCGACCAGTACATCAGCGTCGTCGCCCGCGTGAAGGACGGCGAGACGATCGTGCTGGGCGGACTGACGAAGAAGAACGACAGCGTGACGATCAAGAAGTTCCCCGTGCTGGGCGATCTTCCGATCATCGGTCAGTTCTTCCGCGGAACCTCCCGGAACAGGAACAACAGCGAGCTGCTGATCTTCGTGACGGCGACCGTGATTCCGGACGACATCGCGACCGGGATGGCCGGTCCGTAGAGGGGGCTTCGCTCTTCTCCCCCTATCGGTCAGAGCGGGGCGCGGCAGGAGGCCGCGCCCCGCTCGCGCGTTCAGAGCTTGTCGGCACGGGAGGGGGGCCTTGAGGACCAGAACTTCGACCAAGCCGACGAAAAATGGACGCCAAGCAGGGTCAACCGACCTTCGTGGGAAGGATGCGCACTCGCCGGTTCGGCTCCACGCCGACTCCCTCGGAGGCGAGCCTCCGGGCCTGCACCATCTGGAACTGCATCCTGCGAATCGAAGCGGGCCTTGGCGCCAGCTCGACGGGCTTGCCGGTCTGCTGGACGATCTCAATGGCCGAAAGGACCTCATCCATGGCTTCGGATTCGAGATCCTGCATCGGCGACGGCCCGGCGAGCAGCTCGTCCAGGGCCGCAGCGATCTGGCTGAAGGTGTTCGACTTCACGACCACGGTTGGCAGCGACGGACCGGGCAGATCCCGCAGACGGCGGGTGCCGCCTTGGAAGGCCGAGCGGATCGCGAGGACGGCGTCAGCCTGTCTCGAGTCGGTGGCCACCACCGCTGGGGCCCGCTTCTCGCGGATCGCCCGCTCCAAGCGGGTTCTGGCGATGCCGTAAGGGAAGATCCTGAGGAGCCCTGCGGAACGCCTCTCGGAAGGGGCCGGCGGGGTTGGCTCCGCATCGTCCCTCTCCGCCGTTGGCGCCTCTACCCGATGGATCGCCGGGATCGGCTTGTTGAAGCCCGGCTCCGACAGATCCGGGGCCGTCTCGTTCTGCAGAACCTCGACGCTGCCGGCGCCGGTCCTGGCTCGAATCTCGGGTCGCGGGGGCACGCCCCGCAGGATCAGGTCCACGGTCTTCTGGACGTTGTGGTGAACCGCCATCCGATCGAAGTCGATCAGCTCGACCACGACATCGAACGTCGGTGGAGCCTTCCGCTCCAGCACGGTCTTCTGGGTTCCGCGCTTGCGCGCCTCGTCGTCCGAAAGGGTGACGGCCTGAATTCCCCCGATCAGGTCGCACAGCGTCGGGTTCAGCATCAGGTTCTCGAGGGTCTGACCGTGGGCCGTGGCGACCAGCTGCACGCCACGTTCGGCGATCGTTCGGGCGGCCATCGCTTCGGCTTCGGTTCCGATCTCGTCGATGACGATCACCTCGGGCATGTGGTTCTCCACCGCCTCGATCATCACCTGGTGCTGCTCGGGGGCGGACCTCACCTGCATCCGACGGGCCGAGCCGATGCCGGGATGGGGGATGTCCCCGTCGCCGGCGATCTCGTTCGAGGTGTCCACGATCACGACCCGCTTGCCAACCTCGTCGGCGAGCACGCGCGCGATCTCCCGCAGCTTGGTCGTCTTGCCGATGCCGGGCTTGCCGAGCAGCAGGATGGACTGCCCGGAGCGGACGATGTCGTCCATGATGTCGATCGTTCCCTCGAGCGCCCGTCCGACCCGGCACGTCAGGCCGACGATCTTGCCGCGGCGGTTGCGGATGCAACTGATCCGGTGGAGGGTCCGCTCGATTCCCGCGCGGTTGTCGGAGCCGAAGTCCCCGATGCTGCGCACGACGAAATCGATGTCGCTCTCGGACACGATGAGGTCGCTCATTCGGTCGGCCCGATCCCGATACCGGGCCTCCGCCGGGCGGCCGTAGTCCAACACGACCTCCACGAGCGATTCCAGGTTGTTCGCCGATTCCAAGCGCTCTCGGACAGCTGTCGGGAGGATCGCCAAGAACTCCCGCAGGCCGCTGGTCAAAGGACTCATGCAGTTCTCTCAGTTGGGGAGCATCCCCAAAGGAATGGACGCACGGGGCGGCCGCCGCGAATCACAGGTCTTTGAGGGTTACGTTAAGATCCTGAGTCCGCCCTCGGGACCAGAGTCGGACGCGGACCGAGTCGCCGGGGCGCTTGTCGGCGAGGGCGACGGTGAGATCGGTCGGCTCGTCCATCCGCCTGCCGTTCACTTCCAGAAGCACGTCCAAGGGCCGGAAAGGACCGGAACCCACCGACTCACGAATCAGCAGGCCCCGATCGGGCGGCTCGACCCCCAGCTCTTGGGCGATGACGCGCCGGACCCTAGGCACCGAGAGCAGTCCGCCCTGCGGATAGACGACGACGCCCAGGCTGCCGTAGCGCACCCTGCCGAAGCGCACGATGTCGGAGACGATGCGCCTGGCGCGGTCGATCGGGATCGCGAAGCCGATCCCCACGTTGCCGCCGTTGGGGGTGATGATCGCGGAGTTGATGCCCACCACCTCGCCGCTGGCGTTCGCCAACGCGCCTCCGGAGTTGCCCTGATTGATCGCGGCGTCGGTTTGGATGGCGTCCAGCAGAACGGTGCGTCCGCCCAGCGCGAGCGTGCGCCCCTTGTTGCTGACGATCCCAGCGCTGACGGTGTTGTCGTATCCCAAGGGGTTGCCCACGGCGATCACCCACTCTCCGACCTCGAGCGCCGAACTCGACCCCAGAACCGCCGGAACCAGGTTGGGTGCGTCGATCTTGAGCACCGCCAGGTCCGAGCGCGGATCCGTGCCCACCACTTTGGCGTCGAGCACCCTCTTGTCGGGCAACCGGACCTGCACCACGTCGGCGTCCTCCACCACGTGGTTGTTGGTCAGGATGTACCCGTCCTTGCTGATGATGACTCCAGACCCAGTGCCGGTGGGGCGAACGCGCACCTCCTCGGACCAGAAGTTGACGAACCGCTCCAGCCGGTCGACGCTGACCACCGCTGGCATCACGCGGCGCACGGCGGCGCGAAAGTCGAACGGAGCGGCCACGGTCTGCGCGGAGACTGCCGGAGCGGCCTCCCACTCGAAGGTCGGAAGGCCCCGCTGCTGCAAGGCGTGGTTCATGGAAAAGACGATCCACGCCACCGCAACTCCGATCGCTGCGCCCACCAGCGCATAAGCTAGCCTTCTCATGGTGCGTTCTTCGTCCGTCACAAGGACCGAACCCTCTCCCATTATGGAACGCCGCCGGGCGGGCAGGCACTCCCGTGAGGCATCCGGGCCGGCAGGTAGAATCGAACCCGTGGAGGCAGCCTTGCCGTGCCTGGTGGGTCTGACGACGGCCGAGATCGCGCAGGCGGCTTTGGCTGGACGCGAGGACGCGCGCTGGCGCGCCAAGCAGATCTCCCATTGGATCTACCGAAAGGGCCTCACCGACTTCCGGGGCATGCTGGACCTTCCCATCGCGTTGCGGGAGGAGCTCGAGGATCGCTTTCGCGTTCAGCCTCTAGAGGTTTCGGACCGACGGGTGTCCAAGGACGGCACCCAGAAGCTCTTGGTTCATTCGGGCGACGGCGAGGTCTTCGAGGCGGTCGTCTTCCCCACGCGCGAGCGGGTCAGTTGCTGCCTCAGTTCGCAGGTTGGCTGCCCGATGGGCTGCAAGTTCTGCGCGACCGGGCTGGGGGGCTACGACCGGGATCTTTCCGCGGGGGAGATCGTCGCCGAGTACCTCGCGCTCCAGCGCCTTGTGGACCGGCGAATCAGCCACGTCGTGTTCATGGGGATGGGCGAGCCGCTCCTGAACTATGGGAACGTCCTGAAGGCGATCCGCCTCCTCCACGACGAGGTTGGACTCAGTTACCGTCACATCACGGTCTCCACGGTGGGGATCGTCCCGCGCATCGACGATCTGGCCGAGGAGGGCCTGCCGATTCATCTGGCACTGTCGCTGCACTCGCCGTTCGATGAAATCCGCAGCTCGCTGATGCCCGTGAACCAGAAGTGGAAGGTCTCCGACGTGCTGTCCGCGCTGCGCAGGTACGTGGCGGCGACGGGGCGCAAAGCCACGGTGGAGTATCTGTTGCTGGACGGCATCACCGACTCGCCGGACCAGGCGGACGAGCTGGCGCGGCTGGTGCGGGGCTGGCCGTGCGTGGTGAACCTCATCCCGTTCAACCACGTGGACACCGAGCAGGGGTTCGCCAGGCCTCGGCGAGAGGCCGTCCGGGAGTTCCGTCGCCGTCTCGAGGCGGCGGGCGTGAACGTGACCCAAAGGGTGGAGCGGGGGCACGACATCGCCGCGGCCTGTGGGCAGCTCGCCGGACGCCACACGGGGAGGCTCGCCCGAAGGAGGTTTCGATCCGAACTGCCTGTGTCGCCGTCGTGATCGGTACTCTGGCGCTCGGTTGCGGAGCCCCGCGGCCGCAACGGGCGGACCGACCGCCCCCCGAGCCACGTTCGATGGAGGCGTCGGAGGGAGAGCTGGCCCGCACGGATCCGCGCACCGGCCGCAAGCTTTGGTCCGTCCGGTGGCGGCGGGCTTCGTTGGACTACGGTGCGGACGGGTCGTTCGGCGGATCCATGGAACGGGTTGAGGGGGTGCTGTTCGGGGCCCGCGGGGAGACCAGCCGGTTCGAAGCGCTGCGAGCAGAGGCCCGACAGAAGGAGGACTGGTTGAAGCTGGCCGGAAGCGTCAGATTGGAGGCCCAGGATCCTCCGGCGGCTCTGCGGTGCGAGGAGGTCCTGTGGGACGCGGCCTCCGGCATCGTGAAGGCCCGAGGGGGCGTTCGGCTGGAGACGCCCGCCTACTCGGTCGGGCCGTTCGAGGAGCTGTGGTCGACCCCCGATCTGAGTTACTTCAGCACGCCGGATCTGTTCGACGCTGGCACGCGGGGCAAGGCACAATGGAACAAGCGATGAAGGCACGACTCGCGACGCTCGCCACGGTCGCCCTGCTCTCGGTGGGCTTTCAGGGCCAGAAGATCGTGTTCCGCGACAAGGGTGGAACGATGGAAGTGACCGGCTTCGTCAGCTGGGCCACGAGGCGGCTCGACGGCAACCGCCTCTCGTTCCTCGGAGTGGGGGAGCCGGTGGTCGCCAAGTGGTCACGCCAAGCGATGGAGGCTCGGGCGAAACGCATCGAGGGACTCGTGGTTCGGCAGGGCGAGGCCTTCGAGCTGGTTTCAGCCAACCTGGCGGGCCAGGTCCGTGCGACGTTTCTGAGAGGATCGGCGCCCTCAACGCGAACGACGCTCCGCGTGGAGAGCGAGGAGGCGTCTTACACGTCGGGCAGCTCCCAGCTTCGCCTGTCCGGGGGTGTGCGCCTGAGTCAGGAGGAGCCCGCTGCCAAGCAGACCTTCGACATCCGCGGCCGGACGGCCTTGGCCACGCTCTCCGCGGCGGGCAGCGGCGCCCCGACGGAGGCGGTGCGGTCGCTCGAGGTGGAGGGCGGCGTCCGATTCCGTTTCGCCCGACAGGGCGACCGCGGACTGGATCTGGACGGTTCCTCGGACCGCTTGACCTACGACTCGGCCCAAGGTCTTCTCGTGCTCGCCGGCAACGTCCACCTTCGGGGAGAGGACCTGTTCTACGGCGGAGAGGCGTGGGCCGACAAGGCGACCATCCGATTGGATTCCGACCGGAATCCGACGGGCGTCGAACTGGAGGGGAAGCCGGCCGAGTCGGCGGTCCGGCGGAAGGCGGCTGGGCAATGAGGATCCGGGCAGAGGGGCTGGTGAAGCGGTACCGCGGTCGAACCGTGGTCCGCGACGTCGGCTTCACGGTGGATCAGGGCGAGATCGTGGGGCTTCTGGGGCCGAACGGCGCGGGAAAGACCACCACGTTCTACATGGTTGTGGGCCTCGTTCGTCCCGACGGAGGAAGGGTCTTCCTGGATGACCGAGACATCACGCGTCTACCGATGTACCTTCGGGCCCGTGCGGGTATCGGTTATCTTGCCCAGGAGCCTAGCGTGTTCCGGCGCCTCACGGTCGCGGACAACATCCGACTGGCCCTCGAGGCCCGTGGGTATCCCCGCTCGGGCATGGCGGCGCGCATCCGGGAGCTGGCGGAGGAGCTGCACGTTGGCAAGCTGCTGGACGTGCCGGCGACGGTGCTGTCCGGAGGGGAGCGGCGCCGAGTGGAGGTTGCGCGGGCGCTGGCCTCCGAACCGAAGTTCATCCTGCTCGACGAACCGTTCACAGGCATTGATCCGGTCACCATCGAGGAGATCCAAGAGATCATCTTCCGGCTGAAGAGCCGGAACATCGGCATCCTGATCACCGACCACAACGTCGGTGCCACGCTGCGCATCACCGACCGGAACTACATCCTCATCGACGGGCGCATCATCGCCCAGGGCGACGCGGCGGAGGTGGCCGCCGACCCGCTCGTGCGCAAGCACTACCTCGGTCGGCAGTTCGCCCCGGAGATTGCGGAGATCGACGAGGCGTCGAGCGAACCCGGCATGCCGCCCCCGGCAGAAGGCTACGCGGAGGACGTGGAGAGTTGAGCCGCGTCTGGGTTCTGGTGCTCCGGGAGCTGGTCGGGCCGTGGGGGTTCGGGGTGGCCATCTTCACCGCCCTGATCATGACCATCCTGTACCTGTTCCAGGTCACGGAGTACCTCGCTCAGGGCGTGGAGCCGGGCACGGTGCTCGAGATGACTGTGCTGTTCCTTCCAGGCGTGCTGGCGAAGACGTTCGCCATGGCCGCCCTGCTGGCGTCTCTTCAGGCGTTCGGGCGGTTGAGCGGCGACAGCGAGGTGGTGGCGCTGCGGGCCGCCGGGCTGAGCCTCGGCCGCATCATGATGCCTGTGGCGGCGTTCGGACTGGGAGTCGCGGTCGTGACGTTCCTGCTGAACGAGCTGGTTGTGCCGCCGGCGACGCTCCGCGCGGAGACCCTCAAGGAAGAGATCGTGAAGCAGATCCGCTCGGATCGGCTGCGCCCTTTGGGTTACCCGGTGTTCGAAAAGGGAGTCTTGGTGGCGCAGCTGAATGCGAGGGACTTCGACCTCGGCCAGAAGACGTTGAAGGGCGTGAACGTGGTGGTGTTCAACCGGGACTCCGGCCAGCCCGCGTTCTACCTCAACGCCGACAGCATGGTGTTCGAGAACGACCAGGAGTGGAGAATCCGGGGCCGGGCCTCGATCGTCACGGCCGATGGGAGCAATCGCATCGAGCTGAGCGACGGGCTTTGGCCGCGGCAGGTGCCTCGGCTCGATCGGCAGCCGAAAGACCTGTTGGCAAGCCGGGTGCGCAACCTCGACTCGTTCAGCATGGAGGAATTCCGGGAACAGATCCGTCGTGCGAGGGCCGACCGCGTGGACGACCGCCAGGTGGCCAACCTGGAGTACGGCTACTACAACAAGATCGCCCTTCCCCTAGCCGCCTTCGTGTTCGCTCTGGTGGGGGCGCCGCTCGGCATCCGCAACCACCGCACCGGCGCCGCCGCGGGCTACGTGCTGTCGGTCGCGATCATTCTGGGCTACTTCGTGCTCAGCAACGTGATGGGAGTGCTGGCGCAGGGAAGAAACGTGCCGCCGATTGTGGCGAGCTTTCTGCCCGTGGTGGCCGGCACGATCTTGGCGGTGGTCACGATCCGTAGGAAGAATCACTGAGGACGCCTCTCGATGGATGTTCTGAGCGTCGGGTTCCTGGTTCTGGTCGTCCTCTTGGGGGGCGTGATCGCCTTCTTGGCCGACCGGCTGGGCCGTCGCTTGGGAAAGAAGCGGCTGAGCCTTTTCGGGCTCCGGCCCAGACACACCGCCGAACTCATGACCGTGGGTGCGGGTGTTCTGATTCCGCTGGTCACGGTGATCGTGGTGATGATCGCCAGCAGCGACGCCAGAGAGTGGCTCATCCGCGGGCGGCTGCTGGCTGCGGAGTCGGCAAGGCTGCAGGGCCAGGTGCGCAGCCTGGAAGCGGAGCGCCTGGCGCTCAACGAAGAGATCGGGACCAAGGCGAGACAGGTTTCGGACCTCAACGACCGTCTGGACCGGCTCCAGAAGCGGATGAGGGATTTGGAGGCTCGCACAGAGCGCTATCGCCAAGCGAGCCTCGCGGCCAGCCGGCGGGCGGCTTCCTTGCAGTCGCGCATCGCCCGCCTGAGCGCCGACTTGAACAAGAGGTTGGCGGATCTGCAGGCGGCCCAGACCAAGCTCACCCAAGCCCGCAAGGAGTACGCGTCTCTCCAAAGCGAGTTCGACGCCATCAACAGGGAGCGGGAGGACGCCTACCGGGAGAATCTGCGGTTGGACCAGGAGAACGCGCGCTTGGTAAAGCAGGTCGAACAGGCTCGGCAGGAGATGGACCAGCTCGCATCGGACCGGCAACGGTTGGAGGGGGACCTCGTCAAGGTGAGGGAGGCCTATGAGCAGACGCTCCGCGGCTTCGAGGCGGATCTCGAACGCATCAAGCTGCAGCGCGACCAGCGCCAGGCCGAGCTGAAGGCGGCCGAGGAGCAGCTCGCCACGCGCACCGAGCAGCTCCGGCAGAGCATCGGCCGAACCAGGACGGAACCGATGATCTTCTCCATCGGCGAGGAGCTCGCTCGGTACTCGGTGGAGCCTGGACTGACGCGGGATGCGGCGGACGCGGCGCTTCGAAGCCTCCTGCGGATCGCACGCACGAAAGCCGCCGAGCGGGGCGCCCAGCCGTTGCCGGGCTTCAGCCACCCTGCCGGGCTGTTCGACGCGAACACGCCCTCCGGCGTGGTGACCGCCGCCCAGCAGGAGGCGGAGATCGTCCGCAATCTGACGGGCAACGCCGAACATCTGGTGCTGGTCGCCACGGCCAGTTTCAATGCGTTCCGCGGGGAGTACGTGCCCCTCACGATCCGGGTCTATCGGAACCCGGTGGTGTTCCGGGACGGCGAAACAATAGCGGAGGCGCGGATCGACGGAACGCGCACGGACGATCAGGTCGCCAAGGACGTCGCCGAGTTCGTGCGCCAGAGCATCGTCGAGCGAGCCCTTCGGGAGCGCATGATTCCTGCTCGGGGCCGCGAGGACTCCCTCGGACGGGTGGAGATTCTGGAGGTGGTTCAGCGCATCCGCGACGCCAACCGGCTGGTGCGTCTGAGGGCCTTGGCCGACGGGGACCTTCGCGCCGCGGACCAGCTGAAGATCCGCTTCGTGATCCGGTAGGCTCCTTCCATGCCCGAGAAGGTGGTCCTGGCCGTGGATCCTGGAACGGCGAAGTGCGGACTCGCGCTCGTGCGCCGGGGTGCCGATCAGAAGATCGATCTCTTGTGGCGGAAGATCGCTCGGACGGAGGAGCTCGCCTCCGCCGTTTCCGAGGCGATCGCGATTCGCAGGCCCGATTTGGCCATCGTGGGCTCGGGCACCCACTCGAGGCCCATCGTGCACGCGCTTCGGGAGCTGGCCCCATCGTTGGGCATCCTGATCGTGGACGAGAAGAACACCACGATGCAGGCGCGCGAGCGGTATTGGGAGCACAACCCCCGGCGGGGGTGGAGGCGGTTGCTGCCGTCCACGATGCTGGTTCCGCCCGAGCCGATCGACGACTTCGTGGCTCTGATCCTGGCCGAAAGGGTCCTTCTCGCCTGAAGTTGGACCCTCCGTCGTTCCGGATGCACAATAGAGGCGGGGTCTTGGTATGGACGGATCGTCGCTGAGACGGCTTCTTCGCGAGGCGCCGGTGGTGGCGTCGATCCACTGCTCGGAGGAATCTCCGCTCGACGACCAGGAGACGCGGGTCCGGATCGCTCGGGCGTGCGCCGCCGGCGGCGTGAAGCTGCTGCGGGTCGAGGGTGCCGAGGCTGCCAGGCGGGCGAAGGCGGCAACCAATCTGGCCGTCATTGGGCGGATCGATCGCGCCTACCCCGATAGCCCCGTCCGATCCACCCCCACGTTGGCCGAGGTTCATCAGCTTCTGGATGCGGGATGCGACCTGATCGCCCTGGACGCGACCGCGCGACCGAGGCCTCACGGAGAGCGGCTGAGCGATCTGGTTTCTGTGATCCGCTCGCACGGGCGTCTCGTCGTCGCCGACTGCGACGACGAGGAGTCGGCCGCCTTCGCCATCCACACGGGGTGCGATGCGGTGACCACCGGTTTGGCGGGATTCTCGGGCAAGCCGAGAACGCACCGCGGACCGGACTGGGACCTGCTGCGGAAGGTGGTTCAGCTGTCCGACCGGCCCGTTCTGGCGGAAGGGAGATTCGCCGAGGAGTGGCAGATCGAGGCGGCGCTGCGGATCGGGGCCGCGGGCGTGGTGGTGGGCGCGGCGATCTCGGATCCTGCGGCGCAAGCCCGCCGCTTCCTCCAGTCGGTGACGCGCCGTTACTGCAGGGTGGCCGCGTTCGACATCGGTGTGCACTGGCTGCGGTTCGGGCTGTTCGACGAGGACTGGAACCTGCTGGAGACCGACCAGACCGCGCTGGAGGGTGGACCCGATCGTTGGATCGAGTGGTTCCGGTCCGTCGTGGCTCAAAGGGATGTCGAGTGCGTCGCGGTGGCCAGCCCGGGCACGGTCAACCCGCGCTCCGGCAACGTGTGGGAGTCGCCGGGTGGCTGGACCGCGCGGTTCAGCTCGGAGACGATCGGCGCTCCGACGGTTTCGCTGAACCGGGCGCTGGCGGCGGCCTGGGCTCACGCGTGTCTGCCTGACTTCGCCGGTCGGCAGGTTGCCACCCTGCTTGTGGGTAAGAGCGTGAGTTGCGGCCTGTGCACCCAACAGTCCCTGATCCTGGGGACGATGGGGCAGTATCCGCGCTTGGACGAGTTGCCGACGAGCACGGGCCAGACGTTCGAGGAGCTTTTGGAGGGCGTGTCCACCGCAGCCCGCCCCAGCGAGGAGCAGAAAGCTCGGGCGAACTTGGCGATCCGGGAGGCGATCCGCGTGCTCGCGGGCATCTGGCTGCCGGAGGTGGTGGTGCTGAGCGGCCCGGTTGGATCGGCCGACTGGGTGGAGGTTGACTTGGCCTACCGCAAAGGCTGGCCGCAGTTCCGAGTGCTCCGATCGCCACTCGGTGGGCAGGCGGCTCTGCACGGGGCGGCGGCGCTGGCTCTCTTTCCGCCGAAGGCGCTCAAGTCGCTGTAGGTACACTGGACCTTATGCCGGAGCTGGTGCTGGAGGTCGGTTGCGAGGAGCTCCCGGCCTCGTTCGTGAGGAAGGCTTACGAGGAACTCGCCGCGCGCGTCGAGGCCGGACTGTCCGAGGCGGGACTGAGCTTCGAGCGCGTCGGCGGTCCGATGGGAACGCCCCGAAGGCTGATCGTAGCCTACGGGGGCTTGCCAGAGCGCCAGCCGGACCGAAGCCGGGAGGTTCGGGGTCCATCGGTGCGAGCCGCCTTCGACGCCGAAGGGAAGCCTACGAAGGCGCTGGAGGGCTTCTGCCGTGGCCAAGGCGTATCGCCCGAACAGGTGCGCCAGGAGGGCGACTATGTCTGGGCCACGAAGGTCGAACGGGGGAGGCCGACCCGGGAGGTGCTCGCGGAGATCCTGCCGGCCGCCATCACCGGCTTGACTTTCGAGAAGGCCATGCGTTGGGGGCACGGACGGCTCCGGTTCGCTCGACCCATCCGGTGGATTCTGGCCGCCTTCGACGGGGAGCAGGTCGAGTTCTCGATCGAATCCGTGCGAAGCGGCGTTCAGAGCCGCGGGCATCGGTTCAACCACCCCGAGCCGTTCGAGGCCCGAACGTTCGAGCGGCTGCTCGAGGGTCTGCGGGAGAGGCAGGTGGAGCCCGACCCGGCGGAGCGGGAGCGGCGTATCCGGGAGGGCGCGGCGGCGGTAGCCGATGGAATCCCGGACCTCGAACACGACCTCGTTTGGGAGAACGTGTTCTTGACCGAATGGCCGATGGCTCTGCAGGGGAGCTTTTCGGAGGAGTTCCTCGACCTTCCGGAGCCGGTGCTCGTCTCGGCGATGGCCAAGCACGAGAAGTTCTTTCCTGTGCGCGACGCCGCGGGACGCCTGACGAACCGCTTCGTGTCCATCCGGAACGGCGGAGAGGAGGCGACCGTTCGTGCGGGCAACGAATGGGTCCTGAACGCGCGGTTCAACGACGCCCGCTTCTTCTTCGAGGAGGACCGCAAGCACAGCATCGACGAATTCCTTGAGAAGACCGCCGGGATCGTGTTTCAAGAGAAGCTCGGCACCGTCCGGCAGAGGGCGGACCGTTTGGAGCGGCTGTGCGAGGCGATCGCCGAGTGGACGGGAGCGGACGAGCGGGAACGGGAGTACGCGCGGCTGGCCGGGCGGTACGCCAAGGCGGATCTCAGCACCGGGCTGGTGTCCGAGCTGGCCTCGCTGCAGGGGATCGTGGGGTCGATCTACGCGGAGCGCGACGGCGTGCCCCATCCCGCGGCCTGCGCGATCGGAAAACAGTACGACCTCTCCAAGATCCCGCAAAAGGACTGCGAGGGCGTGCGCACGGCGCTGCGGCTCTTGGCGGCGGACCAGATCGACAAGCTCGCGGGCTATCTCGGTCTGGGATTGGCTCCCACCGGGTCGAGCGATCCGTTCGCGTTGCGCCGGGCCGCCACCCTGTTCATCGAGGCCGCTTGGCGGTGGCCGGGTCCCTTCCCGTCGGCGTCGACTCTCCTCTGGATCGCTGAAAGCCTGTACCGGGAGCAGGGTGTTGAGCTAGCCCGCGAGCGCATGGTGGAGTCGGCGTCGGAGGTGTTCGCCGCCCGGTACCCGGTGCTCCTGCCGGAGGTTCGCCACGACCAGCTGGAGGCGGCGTTGCTGCCGACCGTGCCTTTGGCCTCGCTGGATCCATGCGCCGTCCTGATGCGGGCGCAGTGCATGGAGCGGTTCTCCGGCAACCGGTCCTTCATCCAGACCGCGACCAGGCCGCTCAACATCTTGGCGGCCGCGGAGAAGAAGGGCATCGAGGTGCCCGAGATCGACCTCGAGAGTCTCGACGTGGAGTCGTTGGATTCCGAGGAGGGCGCGGTGCTGGCCTCGGTGATCGGAGAGATCCGCGAGCGGGCGTTCGCGGCCGCGGCGGAGCACGACGCGGACCGGCTCGCGGGCCTGCTCGACGACCTGCAGGAACCGATCAACCGCTTCTTCGACACGACCCTGGTGATGGCGGAGGACGAGAGGATCCGGTCGCACCGGCTCGCCCTGCTGGGGCACTGCCGCAGTCTGCTGTTCTTGGCTGGCGACTTCAGCCGGCTCGTGGTCGAGTCCGACTGAGCCACGGTGGGAATTGGGCCAAACTAGGGGGGTGCGCGGCGGCCTGCGACCCCTCTTCACCCTAGCGATCTTCCTCGGATCCTTCCTGCTTTTTTTGGTGCAGCCGCTGGCGGCCAAGATGATCCTGCCCGCGTTCGGGGGCACTCCCGCGGTTTGGAACACGAGCATGGTGTTCTTCCAGGCCGCTCTGCTGCTCGGCTACGCGTATGCGCACGGATCGGTCGCGCGGCTCGGAATGGGCAGGCAGCCTTGGGCTCATCTGGCCATCATGCTCTCGGCGCTGGTCGTGCTTCCGATCTCCGTGCCGGTGGCCCTGGTGACGGGGGGGCATTCCCAGCCGGAGCTGATGGTGCTGCTGGTCCTTGCGGCGGGGGTCGGCCTGCCGTACTTCGCGGTGTCCGCCGGATCGCCGTTGCTGCAGCGCTGGTTCGCCGAGACCGACGATCCGCAGGCGGCCGACCCCTATTTCCTCTACCGGGCGAGCAACCTCGGGAGCCTTTTGGCGCTGCTGAGCTACCCAGCGCTTTTTGAGCCGTTGCTCAGCGTACGAACTCAGGCGGTGGTGTGGTCGGCGGGCTACTTGGCGCTGCTCGGAGTCGTCGCCGGTTGCGCCGTGCAGGCGGTCCGGCACCACCGCGGCCGACAGGCTGAGGAGATCGGGTTGCGCGCTTCTGGGCCGCCGATTCCGTGGAGGCGCCGTCTGTTCTGGGTGGCTCTGGCCGCCGTACCGAGCAGCCTGCTTCTCGGCGTCACCACGTATCTGACGAGCAACCTCACCCCGATCCCGCTGCTGTGGGTGGTGCCCCTGGCCCTCTACCTGGCAACGTTCATACTGGCGTTCCAGACACGGCAGTCCAAGGTTGGGGCCGTTGCGTCTCGCCTGCTTCCGCTCATTGCGGCGCCGATGGCTCTGCCGGTGGTGCTCGAGTCGTCGGAGCCGCTGTGGTTGTTGGGACCGCTGCATCTGTTGCTGTTCGCCACGGCGGCGCTGGCGTTGCACCGGCGCCTCGCGGAGGATCGTCCCGAAGCTGGCAGGCTCACGGAGTTCTACCTGTGGGTCTCGGTTGGCGGCGTGCTCGGTGGAGCGTTCAACGCGCTGGTGGCCCCGAACGTGTTCTCCACCGTTGCCGAGTACCCGATCGCGATCGTCCTGGCCTGTCTGCTGGTCTCCCCCCGCCCAGGGGAATCCGGACCACGGAAGCTCGACTTCGTCTATGCGCTGGGTGTGGGCGCCGTCGCTCTGGCGGGGTGGTACGTGAGCCGGAGGACGGACCTCCTGTTCCAGTTGGCCGACCGGCTCGGGGTGGCCGCAGCGCCTCTGGGCACCGTGGCGATGCTCGGCCTGCCCGCGTTGTTGGCCTTCCTAGCCGTGGACCGCCGCCTCCGGTTCGGTCTGTCCCTCGGAGCGCTGTTCCTCGTTGCTACGCAGCTGCACGTCAACAGCAAGGGCAACGTGACCTTCAAGGCCCGCAGCTTCTTCGGCGTCACGCGGATCGTGGAATCCAGGGATGGCCGCCTGCGGCAGCTGGTTCACGGCAACACGCTGCACGGCCTCCAGAACCAAGAGGCCGCGTTGCGTGGCACACCGATGACGTACTACCACCCCACGGGTCCGATCGGCGAGGTGTTCGACAAGCTGGAGCCCCGTCTGCGGGGCGCGCGGATCGGGCTGGTGGGGCTGGGGGTCGGTTCCCTCGCTGCCTATGGCCAGCCAGGCCAGGAATTGAGGTTCTTCGAGATCGACCCGCTGGTGGAGCGGATCGCCCGGAATCCTCGGTTCTTCTCGTTCCTTCGAGACAGCAAGGCGGACGTCAGGGTGGTGATCGGAGACGCCCGGTTGATGCTGGACAAGGAGCCAGACGCCTCGTTCCGGCTGCTGGTTCTCGACGCTTTCAGCTCGGACTCGATTCCGGTCCACCTCCTCACGCGCGAGGCGATGCGGCTTTACCGACGAAAGCTGGAGCCCGGCGGGGTGATCGCGTTCCACGTCAGCAACCGGTATCTGGTGCTGCACAACGTGGTGGCCCGCACGGCGCAGGCGGAGGGCATGGTGGCCGCCTATCGGGACGACACGTTCGTGGACGAGGAGCTGGCGATCCAAGGCAAGACGGCTTCCCAATGGGTGGTCGTGGGTACGACTTGGGACGACCTATCGCCGATCATTCACCAAAACCCGCTGTGGGAGAGGCTGGAGAACCCCGCGGGGCCGGTCTGGTCCGACGACTTCTCGAACCTGCTCAGCGTCTTCGAGCTCTAATCCGACCACCGCTCCCATCGAATGCCGTCTTCCGCCCGGGGCGGGCGAGGCTCGAGAGGAGGCTTCGCCCCGGGGTACCCCAGGGCCACGAGCAGCACGGGCAGGCGCTGCGGGGGCAGGCCCACGGCGCTTGCCACTCGGTGCGCGTCGAAGCCTCCCACCGGTGCGGAGGCGAGTCCGGCACCCTCGGCGGCCAGAAGCAGCGCCATCGCGGAGAGCCCGCCGGAGCGGAAGGCCTCCTCTCGGCATCGGTCCGGGCGCCCGTGGTACGCGCGGCGTGCCAGCTGGGTCCACTCCTCGAGGCGGTCGGGCTCGAAGCAGCTGACCTCGGGCATTCGGCTCGCGCGTCCGGCCAGATCCAGGTCCGCCGCAAGGACCACCACGGCCGAGGCGTGCTCGATCTTCTGCTGGTCGAACGCCGCCGCGCGCAACGCCCGCTTGGTGTCCTCCGAGGTGCAGACCACGAAGCAAACGGGCTGGAGGTTCAGTGCGGACGGCGCGAAGCGGGCGGCGGCCACCAGGCGCTCGAGAAGGTCCCGCGGGATGGTCCGTCCCGGTTCGAACGACCGCGCGGAGCGCCGCCTCTCGAGGAGTTCGAGGATCACTTGGCCACCTCGACGGGTATGGCCTCCTGAATCTTTCGCAGGAACGCTGGCCGCTCGCTGAGCAGGTAGAGCGCCCGGAGCTGGTCCAGCTCGGCCCCCTTGGCCTCCGAACCCAAGGCGTCCAAACGGAAGATCTGGAATCCGTTCGCGGTGAGGCTGGGCTTGGTGATGCCTCCCGGCCGCATCGATCGGAGCTCGGCTCCCGTGGAGGTGGAAAAGGCGGAGAGCAGCTTCCACCCGATGGAGCCGCCCGTGGAGAGCACCCGGGAGTCCTCGGTGACCTCCTTCAGAGCGTCCTCCCAGCGGAGGCCTTTCCCAAGGCGATCGAACAGGTCCTTCGCCTTGGACGCCGCCGCCGCCACGGCTTCGGCGTCGTCCGAAGCGGTGCGCACCACCAGCGTGGAGACCTTGACGAACTGGGACGGATCGAAGGCCCGCAGAAGCATCTTGTCCACGAGCAGCTGGCTGTGGACGCGGAGCCACAGGCGCGACCGGGGAAAGCCCTCTCGGCGGATGCGGGCTTCGATGTCACCGCCCTTGGGCTCGCCCTGCAGCACCTCGCCCAGCTGCTTGTTCAGCTCCTCCCGGATCTCGTCCGTCGTGACCGACACGCCCTCCTTGCGGGCGTAGGCGAGCACGGTTCGGAAGCTGATCCAATCGTTCAGCACCTCGGCGCCGCGCCAGTCCCACAGGAACGCTTCCAAGTCCGAGGCCCGGATGGCTTGGCCGTCGACCGTCGCGAGCACCCGCTGGGGATCCGGCTTCGGAGGAACGAGATCCTTGGGAATGTCCTGGGGAGCGGCCAGAGCGGCTACGAGGAGAAAGGTAACGCACAGACGCATCGGGTCCACCAACAGTGAAACGTCGTTCGGGTGGTCTCGGTTCGACCGTCCCCGGGAGCAGTGTATCCGTTTCGGGGTAATCGTGGGTCATGGCTGTGCGCGTCCTGTGCCCGGCGAAGGTGAACCTGTTCCTGAGCGTCGGTCCGATCGACGCACGCGGATATCACCCGATCCGCACGGTTTTCCAAGCGGTGTCCCTGTTCGACGAGCTTCTAGTGGAGGAGAGCGCGGACGGCGGCGACCATGTCGCGTGCGACTGGGAGAACCTCCCCGAGGAGAACACGCTGACCAAAGCGCTGCGCCTCGTTCGGGAGATCGCGCCGGTGCCGCCGCTCCGCATCGGGCTGCGCAAGCGGATTCCGGCGCAGGCGGGCTTGGGCGGAGGCAGCTCGGACGCCGCGGGCCTGCTGAGAGCCATCCCGAGTTTCTGCAAGGTTCCGGTTCCGCAGGGCGAGCTGTTCGAGGTGGCACGGGCGATCGGGGCCGACGTGCCGTTCTTTCTGGTTGGTGGCAGGGCCAGAGCCGAGGGCTACGGCGACCGACTGACCCCGCTGCCCGATGCGGCGCCTGCCCCGGTCCTCATCGTGCAGCCGCCTTGCCGGGTCTCGACGCCGCAGGCCTACCGTCGGCTCGACTCGCTGCCGCGAAGCCTCAAGCCTTGGCCGGAAGGGGAGTTGGGTCCGAACGACTTCGAGGACGTCGAGCCGGAGGAGTGCACCGGGGCCAGACGTGCTTTGCTGGAGGCCGGTGCTCAGGCCGCACGGCTGTGCGGATCCGGAAGCGCCGTGTTCGGCGTGTTCGCCAGTGAGCATCAAAGGGACCTCGCTTGCATGGAGATAGGTCGGGCCGATCCGCAATGGCGGGTTTGGCCTGCACACTTCCTTGGGCGCGCCGAGAGCCTGGCAGCGGGGCGCGAGGACGGAGACGCTCCATCCAGGGTCTTTGGTCCGAAAACCTGAAGGCACCCTTCAGACCGCATTTTTGCCAGCCGAAAAGACGAATATGGGCAATGGCGCCTTAGACCGAAGGCCGGACACGCGCGAGACCGAGTCGTTCCTTCAGTCGCAGGAAGGTGTGCTCGACGCGTCGGTTTGGTACCAGGAGGGTCGGCTCGTGGCCAACTTGGTGGTCCACCGCTACGCGGTGGTCAACGTTGAGGAGATCCGCGAGGGGTGTGCCCGCGAGCTGGGCGTTGGGAAGGCTCCCGCGTTGATTCTGGTGATGCGAGAGTCGGACCGCCGTTGAGGGCGCTCAGTCCTCGGCTGGTTCGTCGTCGAGGTCCGGCAGGTCGTCCGGCTCCCGGAGATCCGAGCTCGGCGGCAGCACGACGCTGAGATCCATCTGGGTGATGTTCTGGTGCTTGCGGTTCGGGCAGTTGTTGCACACGAACTGCACGTTCACGCGCTGCATCCAGCTCGGAATCTTCTCGATCGGTTTTCCACAGGAACAGTAGACCATCGTTAGGAACCCTTGGCGGAGGTGGCCTCCTCGTACGCCTTCACGGCCAGTTGGTGGCTGAGCCAGCCGTTCAGGGCCATGATCACAGCCCCGGCCAGGTACATCCAGACCAAGCCGCTCTCCCGCTTCTGGCCTGGATCGCGGATGGCATCCTCGCCACCGAGGAAGGGCAGGCCTACGATCGCCACGACGAGGAGCATCGCGGCGAACCAGAACGAGCTGTTCAGGTACCAAACCGGCGGCCGAGGCTCTTTCCGCTTGCCCACGAACTTTCATTGTACCCTCCGGGCGCGAAACCGCCCTTACCGCGGAGGTCGGTCGGCGCAAGCGGGACTTCGGCGGAACTGAGTATAAAGACCCTCGGTGCGCTGGTCTTTGGTTATCCCGTTCACCTGCCTGGCGGGTTCGCTGTTGGCTGTGGGGAGGCAGGAACTGGTCGGCGGCAGGCTCTCGGCTCCTCCGACGCTGGATGGCGTGGTGGCCGAGTCGGAATGGTCGGAAGCAGCCACGGGCTCGGGATTGCAGGATGCGGAGACGGGCTCCCCGGAACCTTTTGCCACTCGGTTCTGGATCGGCTACGACGAGCGCTTCATCTACTTCGCCGCGCGGGCCGACGATCCGGCGCCTGGCCGGATCAAGGCCGATGAGTACCGCAACAACGCGAATCTGCGGGGCAACGACCTCGTCGGCTTGGTTCTCGACCCGTTCGGAACGCTCGCGGACTTCAGCGAGTTCGAGATGAACGCCTCCGGCGGCACGGCGATCCGGATCGCAGGCGGCAGGGCTCCCAAGCGCGAGTGGGTCGGCGAGATCGCAGCCAAGGGCCGGCGAACGAGCACGGGCTGGGAGGTGGAGGCGCGAATCCCGTGGGAGATCCTCCGCCTGCCGGACCCCGGCCCGAGGACCGTGCGCGTGAACGTGTACCGCTATGTTTCGCGCGATCAGCGGACTTACCGCTGGTGCGACACGCGCAACGGTCAGGTTGGCAACATGGCCCGGTGGGACTCGGTCCAGATCCCTGCTATGGATAGGAGACCGGTGGTCAAGCTTCTGCCGTTCCTCTACGCGGGCTACGAGGACGAGGCCGGGGTGCTGGACGGCGGGCTGGACGCCAAGATGTCGCTGTCCGGCACGCTCGAGGCGACGGTGACCGTGCGGCCAGACTTCCGGAACATCGAGAACGACATCCTGAACCTGGACTTCAGCTACTTCCAGCGCCTCACCAACGAGTCCCGCCCGTTCTTCCTCGAGGGGGCGGAGTTCCTCAAGATGGGGAACGACCAGAAGATCTTCGCCAGCCAGACGATCGGCAGCTTCGACGTTGGGGCGAAGGTGTACGGCAAGGCGGATTCGAAGACAACGCTGTCCGCACTCGGCCTCTCGACCTTTGGAGAGGACAACCTGTTCGTCGCGGGGGTCGGAAGGCGCTTCGACGACGCCACGAACGCGAACTTCGGCGCGGTTCTGCAGAGCGGCGGCGGCGTGGACCATCGGGCCGCGATGGTGCAGCTCAACCGCCTCGTGGGTGGGGCCAACCTCTACTTCGGGTCGATGCTGACCGACGACTCCGAGCGCGGTTACGGGCAGCGAACGAACGTGGGCGGCTTCTTCTCCGGCGGCGGGCTCAGCCTATACGGCGAGTACGTGGAGGTGTCGCCTGGTTTCTACCCGCGGGTAGGGTTCTCGCCGGAGCAGGACCTCAGAGGCACCAACTGGCGGATCGAATACGCGAGACCGACGGCGGTGTCCGGCCTGTCGGAGGCTGGGGTGACCCTGTCCGGAGTCTCCTACACGACGTTCGGCGGCGACCACTATCGGGACAACATCCAGCTGTCGACGTCCACCACGTGGCAGGACGGATTGGATCTCGACCTGGCCTACAACAAGGGGACGTACTTCGAATTCGACGACGAGACGTTCCGGATCAGCATAGAGAAGCCCCGCAGGGATCCCTATCGGAGGTGGCAGATCGACTATGTCGGTGGGCGCCTAGCAGGCTCGGACTACCAGACGGTCTCCGGAAGTTTCCTTTATCGGCCATGGCAGCGCCTGCAACTCAGCTTCCGCCACCAGTGGGTTCGGCTCGACGATGTCCAGGAGCAGACGATTCTGAGCGCGACGTGGGATCTGGGCAACGATCGGTCTTTGAGCGGACGGCTGGTGAGGTCGAACGGGGACACGAACGCCTATTTGGCCTTCCGCCAGAGCGGGAATCGTGGAACGGAGTACTTCGTGGTGTTGGGAGACCCGAACGCCTCCAGCTTTCAGAGCAGGCTCGTCGTCAAGGTCGCCGTTCCGATCGACTGGTACCTATGAAACCTCGACAGCCTTCTTGAGCCTCTTAAGGGCTTGCTCGGCGGACTCGCGCATGGAATCGGCGAGCGGACCGACCTTGGAGGTGGACTGGGTGCAGAGGCATCGGACCTCGAGGAGGGTAGAGGACTCGGAGAGGGGCGTGAGGTAAATGACGCTGTACACGCCCTTGGCCGCGCGGCGGTTCGGCGTGCGGCTCGGCAGGTGGAGCGCCTTCAGCACCATCAGTCGACCGGGATCCAAGCAGACCACCTTGCTCACGAGGTTCTCCTCTTTCGGCGTCGCTTGCGGGTCGGCGAAGAACAGCCGGCCGCCGACCCTTTCTTCGATCATGGCGGTATCGGAGTACCACGTCTTCAGGCCATCCGTGGTGGAGATGGCGTTCCAGACACGATCGGCTGGAGCCTTGAGCTCGAGGCGGAGATCGACGCACACGGTCACGGCATCCGTTCGTTCGGGGTCTCGGTCCGGTTGGGGCATGCGATACCAGAGTACCACGCACGGTGGCGACTCTCTCGAGGGTCGGCGAACGGGCGGGGCCTCCGGCCCGGTATAAACGAGGAGAAGGAGACGGTTTCCATGAGAACTGCGATCGTTCTTTCCGGTTGCGGGGTCTTCGACGGATCGGAGATCCATGAGGCGGTCGCCTGCATGCTCGCGGTGGCCCGGCGCGGAGGAGAGTGCGCCTTCTTCGCTCCCGACGTGGAGTTGGAGACCATCGACCATCTGACGAAGCAGCCCGACGGAACCCGCCGGAGCGTGCTGGCGGAGGCCGCCCGCCTGGCGAGGGGGGAGATCCAGCCGCTTGCCGAATACCGAGCCGAGGACCACGACGGTCTGTTGTTCCCGGGTGGGTTCGGTGCGGCCAAGAACCTGTGCACCTTCGCGACCGAGGGTGCGGCGATGCGCGTGCTGCCCGAAGTCGAGCGGGCGATCCGCGACACCCACCGCCTTGGCAAGCCGATCGGTGCGCTGTGCATCGCCCCCGTGATCCTCGCCAAGGTTCTCGGGGCCAAAGTCACCATTGGAAACGATCCCCAGACGTCCGACGCCATCCAGCAGCTTGGCGGCGAGCACGAGCCGAGCGGTCACGGGCGCGCGGTGGTGGACGAGAAGAACCGCGTGGTCACGGCGCCCTGCTACATGCTGCCTTCCACCGTGGCGGAGATCGCGGACGACGCGCAGGCGGTGGTAGACGCGATGATCGCCCTGCGGGGCTGAGTTCAGGCGAAGCCGGAGTCGAGGATCCCCTCGAGCACGTAGATCGGGGCGTTGCACCGCAGCCCGACGGCGATCGCGTCCGAGGGCCGCACGTCCACCTCGATCTCTCCCTTCGCCGTGCCCAGAACGAGCTTGGCGTAGAACACGTCGCTCCAAAGGTCGTCGATGAGGATCCGCTCCACGGTCGCGCCGAGCCGCTCGAGCAGGTTCTTGATGAAGTCGTGCGTGATCGGTCTGTCCGGCCTTTCGCCCTCCAGCGCCATGGCGATCGATTGGGCCTCGAACGGGCCGATCGCGATCGGCAGCTTGCGGGTGCCGTCCGTCAGCACCACGAACTGAGCCACCTTGTTGCCGGTTTCGGCCTGGTACACGCCCTCGACGGTCACCTCGACCGGTTCGCCGTACGAGACCTCCTCCCGTTCCGGCTCCTCGCCGTCGAAGCGGAAGAACGACGGCGGCTCGTCGAGGTTCTCAGGCTCTTCGCGATCTTCGGGATCGTCCGGCATGGACGTAAGATACCCCCGTTAGACGGTGGCCCTGGTTCGCTGGATGACGCTCTCGAGAAACGAGGCGTTGTCCGGCGTGCGCTTGAGCAGCCGGATGAGCGACTCGGTAGCCTCGATGGAGTCCTTCTGGTTCGCCAGAAGGCGGTGGAGCTGCACGACGGCCTCCATCTCGCCGGCGCGGAAGAGCTTCTCTTCGTGGCGCGTCGAGCTCCGCTTCACGTCGATGGCGGGCCAGATGCGTCGCTCCGCAAGGTCGCGGTCCAAGACGATCTCCATGTTGCCCGTTCCCTTGAACTCCTCGAAGATTGCGTCGTCCATGCGGCTCCCGGTGTCCACCAGAGCCGTGGCGATCACCGTGAGCGACCCCCCTTCCTCGATGTTGCGGGCGGCGCCGAAGAAGCGGCGGGGCCGGTAGAGGGCGGACGGGTCCAGACCGCCGGAGAGGGTGCGTCCGGAGGGGTTGATCGTCAGGTTGCTGGCGCGGGAGAGCCTGGTGAGCGAGTCCAGCAGGATCACGACGTCGTTGCCGGCCTCCACCAGGCGCTTCGCTTGCTCGAGGCACAGGTCGGCAACCCTCATGTGGTTCTCCGGCGGCTCGTCGAACGTGGAGCTGACCACCTGCCCGCGGACGGACCTTCGGAAGTCCGTAACCTCCTCGGGCCGCTCGTCCACCAGCAGCACCATTAGGTAAGCCTCCGGATGGTTCTTGGTGATCGAGTTTGCGATGGTCTTCAGAATCGTGGTCTTGCCGGCCTTCGGTGGGGAGACGATCAGGCCGCGCTGTCCCTTGCCGATCGGCGCGATGAGGTCGATCACGCGCGCGATGATGTTCTCGGAGGTCGTCTCCATGCGGTACCGCTCCTCGGGGTGGAGCGGCGTGAGGGAGTCGAACGTCTTCCGGTTCTGCATCTCGGGCGAGGTCGCGCAGAGGCCGTTGGCGGACTCGACCCGCAGCATGCCGGGATACTTCTCCCCCTCCTTGGGCGGCCGGATCAAGCCGAACACCATGTCTCCGGATCGTAGCCCGAACCGCTTGATCTGCGACTGGGATACGTAGATGTCGTTGGGCGTCGGGACGTAGTTCGGCTGCCTCAGAAACCCCCAGCCCTCGTTGACCATCTCGAGAATGCCCGATCCGTACAGCGCTCCCGCCTCGGCGTTGGCCCTCATCAGAAGCTGGTGGATCACCTCGTGCTTCGGAATGTCGGTCGGAATGCCGGCCGCCTTGGCGGCTTTGAACAGCTCGGTGGTCCCCATCCGCTCGAAGTAGGCGTAATCGATCTCCGGGAGCTGCTCGAGATCGGACGGGTTGTCGGTCTTGGGCAGGCCTTCCCGGTTTCGGCCGCGGCGGCGGGAGGACTGGCCATCCTGCGACTTGCGTGGACGGAACTGATGGCTCATTTCGGACCTTGTGCTAGAAGAGCGAGGCTGAAGCGAACTTCAACGGAGGGTGCCCTCAGGGGGCCTAGGAAGGCTGGTCTTCGCTCAGAATGGCGATCTCGCGAAGATTGCGGTACCGCTCGGCGAAGTCTAAACCATATCCTACCACAAATGCTTCGGGAATCTCGAAGCCGACGTAGTCCAGCGGGACGTGCAGCACTCGCGCCGTGGGCTTGGAGAGCAGCGTGAACACCTTTAGGGAGCTGGGGTTGCGCGTCCTAAGGATGCTCAGGAGGTGGTCCAGCGTCTGCCCCGAATCCACGATGTCCTCGACGATCAGCACATCGAGCCCCTCGATGTTGATGTCCAGGTCCTTGCGGATCTGGATGTTCCCGCTGGACTTGCGACCGTTGCCGTAGCTGCTCACTTGGACGAAGTCCATGGTCACGTTGTCGCCCAGACGCCTGCACAGGTCCGATACGACGAGGAAGCTGCCCTTCAGAACGGCGACCAAGAGCAGCGGCCGGTCGCCGTAATCGGCGCGGATCTGCCCGGCGATCTCGTCGAGCCTCGCCTGGATCTGCTCCTCCGAGATCAGGATGGATTCGATCACGGCCTGGCTCCGGTCTCCGCGACCACGACGGAATGGATGCCGCCCCGCGTGTTGAATCGGCCCGTCACGCGCATCCACCTCGGTCGGCATGCCTCGACGAGCTCCTCCAGCAGGCGGTTCACGACGGCCTCATAGAAGATTCCCTGGTTGCGGAAGGAGAAGTAGTACAGCTTGAGGGACTTCAGCTCGATGCACAGCTGATCGGGGATGTACTCCAGCTCGATGGTCGCGAAGTCCGGCTGACCTGTCTTCGGGCAGACGCTGGTGAATTCCGGGCAGACGTGCGTGATGACGTAATTCCGATGCGGCGCAGGATTGGGAAAGGTGTCGATCAGAGCCATGTTCGCTGGCGGAGCGGCGGAAACGGCGCAGCTGGACCAGGCGGTATAGTGCCGCGCGATGCTGTGGACTGCTTGGATCGCCGGCGGGCTGCCGCTGCTCGCCTCCCCTTGGAACATCATACCCAAGCCGGAATTGGAGGAGCCGAGCACCGGCACCTTCGAACTGCGCGCGGAGACTCCGTGGTTCGCGGACTCCGTCGACGCGCGGGGAGTGGCCTCCCTCGCCGTACGGATGCTGGAACCCGCCATCGGATCTCGGATGCCCGTTCGATCGGGCAAGCCCCGTGCGGAGGACCCGCCGTCGGTCGTTCTCAGCACGAAGGGAGCGGACGCCTCACTCGGGGAAGAGGGCTACGAGCTGATCGTCGAGCCGAAGGCGGTGTCGATTCGCGCACCCCGGCCCGCGGGCCTGTTCTACGGGGTTCAGACGCTGCGCCAGATGCTCCCGCCGGAGGCCTTCGGAGCGGAGCCGGTCCGAGGAGGTTTCCTGATCCGCTGCGGAAGGGTGGTGGATCGGCCGAGGTTCCGTTGGCGTGGCTATCTGCTGGATGTCGGCAGGCATTTTCGCTCGGTGGAGTACGTGAAGAGGACGATCGACCGGCTGGCCTCGCTCAAGATGAACGTCCTCCACTGGCACCTGACGGAGGACCAGGGCTGGAGGATTGAGATCCGGCGCTATCCCCGGCTCACCGAGATCGGCGCGTGGCGCGACCAGGATGGCCGCCGCTACGGCGGGTTCTACACCCAGCGCGAAGTGAGGGAGGTCGTCCGGTATGCCCGCGAGCGGCACGTGACGGTGGTTCCGGAGATCGAGATGCCGGGGCACTGCGTGGCCGCTCTCGCCGCCTACCCGGAGCTTTCCTGCACCGGCGGACCGTTTCAGGTGGCGAACCGTTGGGGCGTGTTCGCCGACGTGTACTGCGTGGGCCAAGACGGAACCCTCGACTTCCTCAAGGGGGTTCTGGATGAAGTGCTGGAGCTGTTCCCGAGCCGGTTCATCCATATCGGCGGAGACGAGGTGCCCAAGGACCGATGGCGAAGCTGTTCGCGGTGTCAGGAGAGGATCCGGCGCGAGGGTCTGCGCGACGAGCACGAGCTGCAGAGCTGGTTCGTGCGACAGATCGATGCGTACTTGACGTCGAAGGGGCGGCGGCTCGTCGGTTGGGACGAGATCCTGGAGGGAGGACTGGCAGAGGGTGCGACCGTCCAATCCTGGCGCGGCATGGGCGGGGCCATCCAAGCCGCCAAGGCGGGCCACGACGTGATCGCCTCGCCTACCTCGCACTGCTACCTGGACTATCCCCTGTCGGCGATCAGCTTGGAGAAGGCGTACTCGTTCGAGCCGGTTCCGCCGGAGCTGACGGAGCAGGAGTCCAAGCATATTCTGGGCTTGGAAGGGAACATGTGGGGCGAGCGGACCCCCGAGGAGTGGGACGTCGACCGCCAGACGTATCCCCGGCTGATGGCGTTGGCCGAGGTCGCGTGGAGCCCTCGGGAGGCGCGCGACTGGGCCGACTTCCAGCGTCGTCTGTCGGTTCACCGCAAGCGGCTGCACCTGCAGGGCGTCGCGTTCGCCCTCGATTCCACCGCCAAGGTGGGCGTATGGACCCCTGAGACCGTCGCCGAGACAGCCCGAGAGGCGGTCTGGCCCTTGGACGCGAGTCTGTTGCGGCCGGGCGCCAGGTGGGTCGTCGAATTCCAGTACGAGGCGGGGCTGCACGGCCTCGAGGTGCAGAGGGTGTCTCTGGAGGTGGGAGGCCAGGTCGTTGCCGAAGATGCGCACACCGGGTTCGCCGGCGGGCAGAACCGCGCCAACCGGTACCTCTTGCGTCTGCCCAGGCGGCTGCCCCCGGGCAGCGCGTTGCTGCGGGCGACCATCCGGAGCGACGGCGGTACGGACTCGCGCGGGTCCGTCTGGCTGCTGCCCACCAGGCTCTCGGGCCAGAGGTAACCTTCCGCGATGAGCAAGCGGCCGATCACCCCCGAGGACCTCCTTCGCTTCCAGTGGGTCGCGGACCCTTGGATCCACCCGGACGGCGAGCGCGTGCTCTTCAGCCTCAAGCGCGTCGAGAGCAAGTGCAAGGTGGTCTCGCAACTGTGGGTCGCGGGGCCGAAAGAGGCGGCGCGGCAACTCACGTTTGGGGAGGAGGGCGCGAGCCATGGGCGCTGGTCGCCGGATGGCCAGCGGATCGCGTTCCTCGCCAAACGGGGCGAGGCAGGCTCCCAGATCCATCTGCTTCCCATGGACGGTGGGGAGGCCCAGAGGCTGACCAGCTTTCCCGAGGGGAGTCTTTCGGAGTTCCAGTGGTCGCCGGACGGGCGTTGGCTCGTGGCCAGATTCCGGGAGGCGCACCCCGATTGGACTGAAGCGGCGAAGAAGCGGCGCCAAGAGTTGGGCCTGTCGGACGCGCCTTGGGTGATCGAGACGGTGTTCTACCGCCTCGACGGTGACGGCATCTTCGGGGACCGCCGGCATGCGCTCTACCTTGTCGATTCCGAGACGGGTTCGCACAGGCTGCTGTACGATCAAGACCCGACCGGCATGGGGTCGTTCTGCTGGGCGGCCGACTCTTCGAGCATTTACGTGGTGCGCCCGCGGGCGGACGACCCGTGGAGGTCCCCGGAGGACGATCTGGTCCAGGAGGTGAGTCTGGACGGGTCAGTCCGCACGCTCGAACTCCTGCCGCCCGGCCCGAAAGGCTCCTTGGCGGCTTCTCCCGACGGACGGTGGCTCGCTTTCCTCGGCGATGACCGCGTGCAACAGTCTTGGGGAGCGCGAAACACGCGATTGTTCGTGCACTCGCTCGCCGACGGCGAGACCCGCTGTCTGTCCTCCGACACCGACGTCTGCCTGTCCGCCGCGACCCTTTCGGACGCTAAGGAGGGAGCGGCAGGGTCCTTGCTCTGGTCCCCGGACAGCAAGGCCCTCTACGTGAACCTGCCCGTTCACGGAACGAACCACATAGGATGCGCGACGCTCGACGGAGCCCGCGTGGAACCGCTCACCGCCGGACCCATGCTCGTCCTCTTCGGCAACCTCAGTTCGGACGGCACGCGGTTCGGGGTGATCTTCGGCGGGGCTGCGAGCCTGCAGGAGGTTGGTGTGTTCGACTTGGACCGGCACGGCGAGGGGCCGATCCGGATCACCGGCTTCAACGACGGGCTGTTCGAAGAGCTCGAGGTGGCGGAACCCACGGAGCACTGGGTGGACACGCCCGATGGAACCAAGGTGCACGTGTGGACGCTGCTGCCCGTTGGGTACCGCCCGGGGGATCGTCTGCCGACCGTGCTGGAGATTCACGGAGGACCGCACTGCCAGTACGGCTGGACGTTCTTCCACGAGTTCCAAGTGCTCGCGGCGCAGGGTTATGCGGTGGTCTACTCCAACCCGCGCGGATCGAAGGGCTACGGTGAGGCGCACTGCCGGGCGATCGAGGGCAACTGGGGCAACAAGGACTGGGTCGACATCCAGGCCGTCCGGGATTGGATCAAGCGGCAACCGTGGGCCGACCCCGATCGGCTCGGCGTCATGGGCGGAAGCTACGGGGGGTACATGACCAACTGGGTGGTCAGCCACTGCGACGACTTCCGCGCTGCCATCACCGACCGGTGCGTCAGCAACCTCGTGTCGTTCGGAGGCAACTCGGACTTCCCGCACCAGGAGGATGGGTACTGGCGGGGGGCGCCGTGGTCCGACATTCGGGAACTCTGGCGGCAATCGCCGATCGCTCACTTCGTGAACGCGAAGACCCCGATGCTGATCATCCATAGCGAAGGGGACCTGCGCTGCAACATCGAGCAGTCGGAGCAGGTGTTCGTCGCTCTGAAGCAGCGGGGGATTCCGGCGCGCTTCGTCCGCTATCCGCGGAACACCTCCCACGGGATGTCGCGCAACGGCCCGCCGGATCTGCGGATCCACCGGCTCAACGAGATTCTGAGGTGGTGGGCGGAGCACCTGAAGCCTCGGCCCACGCCCTGAGTTCGTGGATCAGCCTGCGGGCGAGAAGCGCGTTGCCGAGCAGAGTGGGGCTCTCCCTCGGCTCCACTAGCAGCCGAGCGCGCTTGCCTTGCACGTCTGCCTCGATGCACACCCAGCCGCCGAGGAGCACCCAAGTGTGGGGGTTCGGGCGGAACCGCACGCCTCGGATGCTGGCCCGCGGCAACACCACCTGGTTGCGCTCTCCCGAGAAAACGATGCGGTCCTCGGTCCAGAACAGGAATCCGACGTCCTCATGGGCGTCCAGAAGTCCCCAGAAGCCGGGGCGGGCGAACCCGACGAACACCGCGTTGCGGGGGTGGGAGATCTTGCGGGCGACTTCGTTCCTCAGGTCGCGGTTGCCCACCAAGCCGAGGAGGTTGCAGGCCAGCCAACCCACCACGGGCGACGCCGCGACCCACGCCAAGGCCGGACCGAGCGTGTTGCCCGTGCGGAGCGCGATCCAGAGACCGAGCCCCAGCGGCAGCGAGGCCAAGCCGATCGGCAGGATGTTCCCCACCAGCTGTCTTCGCCAGCTCCAAGCGTAGGAGGGTGGCTTGCCGGGGTCTTCGCGCCTCACACGGGGCATGATACACTCGGGGGGCCCGATGGCTCGGAACCCGCTCGAACTGGTGGCCGCGGCACCGGGCCTTGGCCGTTACCAAGATTGGCTGAGGCAGGCCTGCTCGCGGGACGAGACGCTGCTGGTGGCGTTCTCGGCCGGTCGCCTGCGGGCCGCGCACCAAGCTCTCGGCGCAGACTCGACCGCCACGCCTTTGGCTTTCCACGAGTGGGTGGCGCAAACCCTGGAGTTCTGCGGCGGCTTTGCGCAGCGGCTCGCTTCCGAGGAGCTTCAGCTGGCCGCCATGGCGGAGGTGTGCGCCTCGCAACCCTCCGACTCCCCGTTCTTCGAATCCCGCCGGTTCGGCGGCCTCCACCGCGCCCTGTGCCGGACGCTCAGCGAGCTTCGCGAATGGGGAGTGGGCGTGCCGGAGCTCGAAGCGGCGCGGCACCGAGCTGAGGGGGACCTGCAAAGGAAGCTGACGGCGTTGCTAGAGATCGAGGAGGAGTTTCGCGAGCTGTTGCGCAAGATCGGCTATGCCGTTCTGTCCGAGACCTTGGACGACGTCGAGGCGTCGGAGCCTGAGCCTGGACAGACGCTTCCGCCGGCCGTGTTGCTCGCCGACTCGGAGTTCAGCCCGCGGCGGGCGGCCTTCGTGCAGTGGCTGGTCCGGCACGGCTGCGAGCTGAGGGTTCTGGTCCATCGGCACCCCGGGGGCGACGTCGGCTTCGAGGGAGCGCGGCGATGGATCGACTGGCTTTCCGCGAGAGCGAGGCCGGTCGGGGTCGAGGCGGGCTGGGTGGCGGGGCTGTTCCGCGACTCATCGCCCGTTCATGGAGCCGAGGCGCGCGTTTGGAGCGCTCCCGACCCGCTGTTCGAGGCCGAGTGGGTGGTGCGCGGCTGCCTCGCCGATCAGCACGACGGCATTCCGCCCGAAAGGATCGCCATCGTGGTCCGGGATCTGCCCGGAATGGTTCCCTATTTGGAAACCGCCGCGGGGCGCCTCGGTCTGCCGATCTCGATCCCCACGACGGTTCCCCTCTCCTCGAACGGCTTCGCTCGGCTGGTGCAGGCCGCTCTTGACGTCTGCGCCTCGGAGGACCTTCGGAGCCTGGAGAGGCTCTTGAGCTTCCGATACGGACAGCTGGGCCACACGGATCGCCAAGCGGTTCGCAGGGCCTTGGACGAGGCGGGCCGGTGCGCGGACCCTTGGGCCAGTCTGGAGGCTTGGGCGGGCGATCACGAGCGGCAGGCCCCGTGGCTGCCCGGCCTGCTGCGTCGGCGTCGAGAGGCGCTCGTTGCCAACAAGCCGCTTTCCGGGTGGAGCATGTGGCTCCGAGACCTGATGGACGAGGGCGACTGGGCCGCCGACGACTCCGGACCGCGGCACCTCTCCGCGCGCGACCGCCGTGCGATGCGCCAGCTGCAGGCGACGCTGTCGGCCCGGGCGGCCGTCGCCCGAGCTCTCGGGCGTGCGCCCCTCCGGGTTCAGGAGTTCCGAGACTTGGCCCGGCAAGTCTGGGGAGAGGCGGAGACGACGGTCCGAGATCGCGAGGATGGTGTGCTCGTGGTGGCTCGCTCGGCGGACGTCCCCGCGGTCGATTCCTTGTACGCGATGGGGCTTCTGGAAGGCCAGCTGCCGAGGCGGAGGTCGGAAGACCCGATTCTCTGGGACTCGGACCGGGCGTTCCTCAGCAGGGAGCTGAGCCTGCCTGCGCCGTTGGAGGACTCGCGGACGATCGCGCGCAGGGAACGGGACGAGTTCGTAGCCCTCTGCAGCACTCCCCTGCGCCGTCTCACGCTGAGCTACCCGCAGACCGATGACGAGCGGGACAACGTGCCGGCGTTCTACCTGCGGGAGGTGGAGCGTCTCACCGGGGTCCGGACGCGGGTGTTCCGGCGCAAGGAGCTGCCGGGGGCGAACGATGCGGTGGTTGCCGAGGCGGACATCCGTCTCGCCGAGGCGCTCGCCGCCCCCCGACGCTCGACACCTCCACCCGCGATTCGATCCGAAGATCTGCGGGCCAGGCTCGCTTGGGATGGCGTGCGGCCTCTCTGGCAGGAGAGGATCCTCGATGCCTATCAATGCGCCTTTCTCGCGTTCGTCCGCCACGGCCTTCGGGTGGAGTCCGGGCGACGGTTGCTGCCCCGGCACTTGCTCCGCGACGCCGCTCTCCGGGCTAGGCTCCCCGAGGCCGCGGCGAAGGACGACGGGTGGACGGTGGTCGAAGATGCGCTGGCTGTGATCGCTCGCGAAGCAGAGCGATCGGAGGGGCCGGAGTTCGCGCAGAGCCTGCTCGCGGTCGGCCGGCGCGTGCTCAGGAGGTGGTTGGAGAGGGAACGGGCCGCGCAGCGGCTCTGGCCCCGCAGGATCGTGGCCGTCGGCGTGCAGGCGGGCACCGAGGGGACGCACGGCTACGTGCCGTTCGACGGAGGACGCTTGCCGATGGACGTCGTGTACGACGCTCTGTGGGAGGCGCCCGGAGCGTCGGGAGCCACCTTCTACGGCTTCGGGCCGTCTCAGAACGAACTCGAGGAGAGGGAGGAGCTGCTGTTGGCGCTGCTGCTGGTGGGCCTCTTCCGAAAAGGCGCGTCGTACCACATCGAGTTCGAAACCCTGAACGATCAGCGCCGCGCCTTCGCGCTGGGGGAGACTCTCGGCAACCGACCGGCAGACCCCGACGCCGGGGTGCAACGCTCCACCCTCGAGGGGGAGATCAAGTTCTGGGTCTCCAGGGCACAGCGCTTGGCGAGCGAGGCGAGCCGGGTACTCCGGAACGTGGAGGTGGCCCCCCGACCCAGCGATGCGTGCGAGCATTGCGCCTACGGAGAGCTGTGCCGAAAGTCGAAGCGCTTCCCGGAGCGGAACGAGTTCGATGGAGACGTCTGACCGCATCCAGCTTTCCGAGGAGCAACGGCGCGTCGTCGAGGCCGAGCGGCCGAAGCTGGTTGTTCGGGCGGCCGCGGGTTCCGGAAAAACGCGCGTGCTGGTCGAGCGGTTCCTGAGGTTCGTTCTGCAGGAGGGTCTCGATGCCGATCGGATTCTGACGATCACGTTCACGAAGCGGGCCGCGGCGGAGATGAAGAGCCGCATCGTTCGGCGCCTCACCGAGGTCGGTCGCACCGACCAGGCGCAACTGGCAGAGACGGGCCCGATCTCCACCATCCACGGGTTCTGCGAGCGGCTACTTCGGGAGAACGCGGCCGCCGCCGGCATCGACCCGGACTTCGAGGTACAGGAGGGATTCGAACGGCGGCGGCTGCTCACCGCGCTGGCGCAGGCCGCCACCACGGAGGCGCTGGACCAAGACGATGCCCTAGCTCGGGTGCTCGAGAGAGTCCTGGCCCAAAAGCCCCATCGAACGGAGCGGGAGGCGGTCGAGGAGATCGTCGGCTGGGTTCGAGAGACGTTCGACGCTCTTCGGGGCACGGGGGTCGATCCCGGGACGTTGGCGGAGGGTTCGGCCGACCATGAGGCTTGGTTGGGGGCGTTCTGGCGAAGCAGACGGCCCGAGTCGGAAGGACGACCATCCTACGACACTCTGTTCGAGCTGCTCCGCAAGACGCCCGGGTGCAAGCTGTCCGCTCGGTCGGCCGAGCAGGCCGCCGAGGAGGACCGCTTGGCGGCTGAATCCAGCTGCGCGCTGGGCCGCCTGGTGTCCGAAGTGTGGCTTCGTTACGAGCAGGAGATGCGGCAACGGGGATGGCTCGATTTCTCCGCCTTGGAGGCGGGGGCGCTGCGGCTGCTGGAACGCAGCGCCGCGGTGCGGGATCGCTGCCGCTCCACGTATCCCGTGGTTCTGGTGGACGAAGCGCAGGACCTGAATCCGGTGCAGTACCGCCTGTTGGAGCTGCTCTCCTGCGATCAGGAGATGCTCGTCGGCGACGAGCAGCAGTCCATCTACGGTTTCCGGCAGGCGGACAAAACGCTGTTCGAAAGGCATGCGGGACTGCACGATGCGCTGCCGCTCACGCGCAACTACCGGTCCCACGAGAGCATCCTGCGGTTCGTCGACGACCTCTTCGGCGAGGAGTGGGCCGATCGTGGGCGGATGGGTCCGGATCGCCCCTCGGTTGACCGCCCGTACGAGGCGGTCGAGGTCCTCCAGACGAACAGCAGTGGGGGAGAGGCGATCGTTCAGCGCGTTCTGGAGCTGGCGGCGCAGGGGTGCCGCCTCGGCGACATCGCGATCCTCACGCGCCGACGGGGACAGGCGGCGGACCTTCACCGCGCCCTTCGCCAGGCTGGCGTGCAATCCCGTCTCTTCGGGGAGTCGGAGGACTACTACACACGGCTGGAGATCCGCGACATGGCCAATGCCCTGCAGGCCCTGGTGGATCCTTCGGACCGCCTGCCGTTTCTTTCCTTCCTGCGGGGTCCCCTTGTGGGTCTCAGCATGGATTCCATCGCGCAGATCGCTCTCGATGGGTTGCCCGAGGACTGGTCGTCTTGGCGACCTCCCGTCCCGGAGGACGAGGAGGCTTGGCGGAGGTTCCTCGGTTGGTACCCCGAGCTCGCGCGCTTTGCCGACCGACTGTCCGCTTGGGAGGCTCTGAAGGAGCTGTTCGCCCGATCGGGGTGCCTCGAGCGCTTTGCGGAGCTCCACGGCCCGTGGCAGACCCTGATGAACGTTCGGAAGCTGCTGAGGCTTGCGGCGGACGCTCCCGAGCTGGGTCCCCGCGAGTTCGCGCTGCAGATCCGGGAGATCGAGCGGATGCGGCACGCGGAGGGTGAGGCGCCCGTATCGGACGAGGACGACGACGAGGTCAAAGTCATGACCATCCACAAGGCGAAGGGGCTGGAGTTCCCGGTCGTGCTCGTGGCTGGCCTCGATGGTCGGCCGCGCAAGCCAGGCCCCTTGGTGGTGGACCGGCGAGCGGGGCTAGCGGTCTTGGCGCTGGGGATGCATCGCGCCCCGTGCTGGGTGACGACGGTCGGCGCGATCCAAGAGCGCGATCGGGAAGAGGAGCTGCGCGTGTTGTACGTGGCGCTGACCAGGGCCAAGGATCGCCTGATCGTATGCGGCCCTGCCGGAATTCCCAGCGGCCCCAGTCCATGGGCTTGGATGTGCAGGAAGCGGGCGTTCCAGACGCTGCTGGGCCGGGGGCCGCGTCGTCGGTAAACTTCCAACATGGCGCTCGTGGTTGCCGTCGCGCAGATCGCTCCGGACAAGGGAGAGCTGTCTCGGAACTTGGATCGCATCGCGGACGCGATCGAGCAGGCGTCGCAGGAGGGGGCCGACTGGGTGGTGTTTCCCGAAACGGCCACCACGGGCTACTTTCTCGAAGGCGGGGTGATCGAGCTGGCGCTGCGCGCCGAGCAGCTGGCGCAGGAGCTGGGCTCGAGGCTCGCCGGCAGACTGCGACGCCCGATCGACGCCACCGTCGGCTACTACGAGCGTTTCGAGGGTCAGCTGTACAACAGCGCCGCGTATCTCGAGCTCGGGGCTGGTGCCGCACGCGTGCTGACGAGCTACCGGAAGTTCTTCCTGCCGACGTACGGCGTGTTCGACGAGCAGCGCTTCGTCAGCGCCGGCCACGAGGTGGGGGTGCTGGAGACCAGGTTCGGCAGGGTCGGACATCTGATCTGCGAGGACGTTTGGCACTCGATCCTCCCCACGCTGGTGGCTCTGCGGGGAGCGCAGGTCTTGGCGGTGCCGGCGGCGTCGCCCGCGCGCGGGTTCTCCGGTCCTAGGATCGAGAACCACGACCGGTACGAGCGGATGGTCCGAGCGCTGTGCGAGGAGCACGGGCTGTTCTGCGTCAACGCGCAGCTGGTCGGCTTCGAAGGGGGCAAGGGGTTCATCGGCGGAAGCATGGTGGCGGACCCGTTCGGCAGGGTCATCGCCTCCGCTCCCGTCGGCGAGGAGGCGCTGCTCGTGGCGGAGCTCGACCTTGACCTCATCGAGATCGCGCGCACGCAGACCCCTCTGCTCAGCGACCTGCAGGAGAGGCTTCCGACCCTGCTCAGGATGCTGGGCCGGGTTTCCCCTTAGCCCCGCCGCGGAACCCATACGGGAGCAGAGCGGCAAGGGTTGTGGAGCGGACGGAGCCTCGCGCGTCGCCCAGGTACACCGGAACCAGGTTCGGATCGGGGCAGAACTCGATCAGCGATTGAAGGCAGATGCCGCAGGGCGGAGCGCCATCCTCCGTCACCACGGCGACGGCCCGCACCTCCCGGCCGCCGTTGGCCACCAAGGCGGCCAGCGCGGCGCGCTCGGCGCAGATGGTGGCGCCGTAGCTCGCGTTTTCCACGTTGCACCCGGTGTGCACGCGCTCGGCCTCGTCCAGAAGGGCGGCGCCGACCGAGTAGCCGCTGTACGGGCAGTACGCGCGCTTGCGAACCACCTCAGCCGCGCCGATCAGTCCAAGATTCATCCTGAAACCTATTTGAATCGAGCGATGGTAACCCCTTGGCCGCCGTCGGCCGGCTCCGCGAATCCGAACGAGCGGACATGGGGGTGCTTGCGGAGCAGGTCGTGCGTCGCCTTGCGGAGCACCCCGCCGCCCTTGCCGTGCACGATCCGGACCTGGTCCAGTCCCGCCAAAACGGCGTCGTCAAGGAACTTCTCGAGCTCCCGCTCCGCATCCTCCGCGCGCAGCTGCCGCAGGTGGATCTCGGTCGGAGCGCTAAGCGCCCTGCTCAGCGATAGGTTGGTCCGTCCCTTCGCGGGAGCCTTCTTGCCGGCATCGTCGGTCACCGGTCGCAGCCGTCCGACGGCGACGTTCATCTTGATCGGCCCCAGCTGAACCTGGACCGTGCCCTCCTTGGGTTGGGTCAGCACCGTGCCGATCTGGGTGTAGCCCTCGACGCGCACCGCAAGGCCCGGTCCGATGTCCACCTCTTCCATATGGCCTTGTTCGCTCGGCCGGAACGCCTCCGCGGCGCGATCGCCCTCCGCCTGAATCTCCTGCAGGCGCCTCCGCGCCTCCTGCTGCTTCCTCGGATCAGCAGAGCGCTTGAGCTCCTCGAAGACTTGGGCCGCCTGCTGCCGGATTTCGCGAAGCACCCGCTCGACTTCTTCTCGGGCCTTGGCGTGCGCGTTGCGCCGGATCTCCTGCGCCTCCGCCAGCTTGCGCGCCGCCTCCGCTTCGGCTTTCCGCAGCTCGGCGGTCCGACGGTCGGCCTCGCTCTGGGCGATCCGAGCCTGCCGCTGCGCGATCTCCAGCTTCTCCAGCATCAGGGCGAGGTCCTGCTGCTCGGAGGTCAGCGCATTGCGGGCCTCTTCGACGACCTCTTTGGGAAGACCGTAACGCTCGGCGATCTTCAAGGCGTGGCTCGCTCCCGGTGCACCCATCAGCAGACGGTACGTTGGCCGGAGCGACTTGGCATCGAACTCCATGGCCGCGTTCCGCATTCCGGCGGTGTTGTACGCGAACGACTTGAGCTCGCCGTAGTGGGTGCTGGCGACCACCTTGGCGGCTCCGCGCTGCAGGCTCAGCAGAATCGCCTTCGCGAGAGCGGCGCCCTCGGCGGGATCGGTGCCCGCTCCGAGCTCGTCGAGCAGCACGAGAGCGCCGGGCTGCAGGTTGCGCAGAGCCTCCGCCACGTTTCGGATATGGCCCGAGAAGGTGGACAGAGACTGTTGCAGGCTCTGCTCGTCGCCGATATCCGCCCAAAACTGGCTGAACGGACCGATCCGGCAGGCGTCGGCAGGCGGGAAAAGGCCGGACTGCACCATCAGCGCGAGCAGCCCGACCGTCTTGATGGCGACCGTCTTGCCGCCGGTGTTGGGGCCGGTGATCAGGAGCGCGTCCCACTCGAAACCGACTTCGATGTCCAGCGGGACCACGGTGTTCGGGTCTAGCAACGGATGCCTGGCTGCGCGCAGCTCGATGCCGCAGCCTTCCGCGATGGTCGGCACGCACGCGCGATCGTCGAACGCTAGACGCGCCACCGCCAGCGAGAGGTCGATTCTTCCGGCGACCTCCAAGCTCGCCTCGAGGTCGATCGCGATCCTGCCGACCTCGGCGGAAAGCCTCGAGAGCACCCTCAGGGTCTCCTCGCGCTCGGCCGCTTCCAGCTCGCGCAGCGCGTTGCCCAGCTGGAGAACGTCCTCCGGTTCGACGAAGATCGTCTGGCCGCTGGAGCTGGTGTCGTGGACGATGCCGCGGATCTTGCCCCGGTGCTCGGCCTTCAGCGGAACGACGTAGCGCCCGTCGCGGGTGGTGTAGATCGGGTCGGAGAGGTACTCGCGATACCGAACGGTGTAGGAGTGGATCTTCTCGGTGAGCCGGTGGGCCATCGTGGCCTTGCGGCTGCGGATGCGGGCGAGCTCGGCGCTCGCGGAGTCCTTGACGGTCCCGTCGGATTCCAGCGACGCTGCCAGTCGGCCCTCCAACGCCTTGTCCTCTCTCAGGCTCTCCGCCATGGTTGCGAGCGTTGGGTGCTCGGCCTTCCGCGGCAGCACGAACTGGCGGAAGGCGCGGATCGCCTCGAGCGCCTGACCGATCTGGAACAGCTCTTGGCCGCCGAGGGTCGCTCCTCGGCCTGCCAGGCGAATGGGCTTCCGTAGGTCCCGCACCAAACCGAGGCTCGGTGGGGCAGGGCCGTCGAGGAGCTGGCGGGCCTCCTCCGAGAGCTGCAGCCTGCGGATCACCTCGTGGCGATCGGTCGAAGGCGACAGCCGGCTCGCGAGGGCAGCGCCGATCTCTGTCTCGCATCGTTGTGCGAGACGTTCCAGAACCTTGGAGTACTCCAGAACCTCGAGCGCGTGCCTCACGGCTGGTTCATTATGACCTTGGCGGCGGGAGCCGACGGTAACATCGTTCGCATGGACTGGGCTGAGCGGGCCGAGCACCTCCGCCGAGAGATCGAGAGGCACAACTACCTGTATCACGTTTTGAACCAGCCGGAGATCAGCGACTCGGAGTACGACGCTCTGTTCCGCGAGCTCGTGCGCCTCGAGGAGGAGCACCCGGAGCTGCGGACGCTGGACAGCCCCACCCAGCGGGTGGGAGCGCCGCCCGTCGAGGGCTTTCCGCCCCACACCCATCTGGAGCCGATGCTGTCTTTGGACAACGCCTTTGGCGAGGGGGAATTCCTGGCTTTCGACGAGCGAGTCCGGCGAGGCCTTGGTACGGATGGGCCCGTCGACTACTTCGTCGAGCTGAAGCTCGACGGCGCATCGATTTCCCTGACCTACCGGGACGGCGTGCTGGAGGCTGCGGCGACCCGCGGAGACGGCACAACCGGGGAGCGCATCACGGAGAACGCTCGAACCGTGCGGGGAATCCCGCTCCGCATGAGGGTCGATTGGCCGGGAGTGGTCGAAGTTCGTGGAGAGGTGGTGATGCTCCAGTCCGTGTTCGAGGAGCTGAACCGCGAGCGCTCTGAGAAGGGCGAACAGGTGTTCGCCAACCCTAGGAACGCGGCGGCCGGGGGCCTGCGCCAGCTAGACAGTCGGCAGACCGCCACACGCAAACTGAACTTCTTCGCCTACGGCATCGGCTTCGCGGATTCCGTCCCTGTGGATCGCCAGAGCGCGCTCCTGGGTCTGTTGCGCGAAGCTGGCTTCGCGGTTCGTGGGGAGGGGCGCCTGTGCCACGGCGCCCACGAGGCGTGGCAGGCGATCGAGGAGGTGAGGCTCCAGCGACCGAACCTGCCGTTCGGCATCGACGGAGCGGTGGTGAAGGTGGATCGCTTCGACCTGAGGGAACGGCTGGGCAGCACGTCGCACGGCCCTCGGTGGGCGATCGCGGTGAAGTTCCCCGCGGAGCAGGCCTTCACGCGGCTGCTGCGGGTCTCGGCACAGGTTGGGCGCACGGGGGCCATCACGCCGGTGGCCGAGTTGGAGCCGGTCCAGGTGGGTGGAGTCACGGTGAGCCGCGCCACGCTGCACAACTGGGAGGACGTGTGGCGGAAGGACGTCAGGGAAGGGGACATCGTGATCGTTCAGCGTGCCGGCGACGTGATCCCGGAAGTCGTTGGTCCGGTTCTGGACAAGCGGGAGGGCGATCCGCCCAAGCCTCAGGAGCCCTCGGCCTGCCCGGAGTGCGGAGGGAGCGTCGGCCGGAACCCGGGCGAGGTCGCCCTACGGTGCCTGAACCCGGCGTGTCCGGCGAAAGCCTTGGCCAAGCTGGAGCACTTCTGTTCGAGGAACGCGATGGACATCGAGGGGCTTGGCGAGAAGCAGATCCGACGCTTCCTGGAGCTTGGCCTGCTGACGGACCTTCCCAGCATCTACCGCCTGCACGAGCGCAGAGAGGAGCTGCTCGCTTTGGAGCGCATGGGAGAGCAGAGTACAGCCAACCTTCTGGAGGCCATCGAGAAGAGCAAGACGCGAAGCCTCGACCGCTTCCTCTTCGCCCTGGGAATTCGTCACGTGGGGGAGAGAGGCGCCAAGGACCTCGCCCGTCACTTCGGCAGCCTTGATGCTCTTCGGCACGCCGACTACGAGGCGCTTCTCGCCGTGCCGGACGTCGGGCCGCGCACCGCCAGCGAGATCGAGGCTTTCTTCGAGGACGAGGAGAACCGCGCCATGCTGGACGAGCTGCTCGCCCTCGGGGTCTCGCCGACGGCCGTAGACGAGCCGAGGGGCGACGCTCTGGCGGGCCAGACGATCGTTTTCACCGGCAAGCTGGAGAGGTTCACCCGCGAGGAGGCGGAGGAGGCGGTGCGGAAGCTCGGCGGCAAGCCGTCCGGCAGCGTCAGCCGCAGCACCACGCTGGTGGTCGCGGGTCCCGGAGCGGGGAGCAAGCTGCAGAAAGCCCAGGAGCTGGGGGTCAGGGTCGTGTCCGAGGACGAGTTTCTAGCGATGCTCCCCGAGGGCACCCTTTGACCCGCTTCGAGCTGAGCATCTCGGACCGCGAGCTGAACCTGCCGCTCTGCGTGTCCTGCGGGCAGGTGTTCCGCTGGCTCGAGATCCAGCCAGGCCTGTGGGCTGGGATGGACGGTTCTGACGGATACCTCTGCAGGCGGATGACTAAGGGCTGGGAGGTGGCGACCAACGCCGACGAGGCGAGCTTCCGCAGGCTCTTCCAACTGGACCGTCGGCTGGCGGACATCGAGGAGTCGATCGTGGCGGCGGCGCCCGAGCTGGCTCCCTATGTGGCGCGGCTTCCGGGCCTCCGCCTGATGCGGCCACGCTGCACGCTGGAGGTTTTGTTCAGCTTTCTGTGCACAAGCAACAACAATTTGGAGCGGATCACGCGCATGGTCGCTTGGTTGGGCGATCTCGGAGAGGAGGTGGACGGCCTCCCGCTCCGGGCTTTTCCGTCGCTCGAGCGCTTGGCCTCGTTGGAGGAGTCCGAGCTGCGGGCGGCGGGCTTCGGCTACCGCGCGAGGACGATCGTGGCGGTCGCGCGGAGGCTGAGCGAGCTGGGTGAGGGGTGGCTGGACGGCCTGCGGGAGCTGCCCTACGAGGAAGCCCATCAAAGCCTGCGCCAACTGCCCGGCATCGGGCCCAAGGTGGCGGACTGCGTGTGCCTGATCGGCCTGCACTTCGACGAAGCGGCGCCGATCGACACCCATCTGTGGCAGGCCGCGTGCCGGTTGTTCTTCCCCCACTGGTCAGGCAAGGCTCTCACGGAGGCCCGGTACCGCGAGGTTGGCCTCGCTTTGCGGGGCCGGTTCGGCGCACTCACCGGATGGGCGCACCAGTACCTGTTCTACGACAACCTTCTGCGGTGGCGCTCCCGAGGGTCCGGGGGCACACCGGATACACTCCTGCCATGAGGCTCGGTCTGGTTGCGGCCGCCACGGCGCTCGTGGCCGTGATGGCGTGTGGTCCGCAGGCGCAGGTGCGCCTGCCGGTCCGAACGCAGCCTGCTCCAGCGCGATCCTTTGGAAAGCCGGAACTGTTCCTGGTGGTGCGGGACGCCCGCGTGAAGGAGAGCAGCGGCTTGGCGGCGAGCCCGACCAAGGACGAGTGGTTGTACACCCACAACGACAGTGGCGATTCGCCCCGGGTTTTCCGCATCGGAAAGGACGGCAGGGTGCTGGCCGAAATCCTCTTGCCGGGCATCCAGGCGCAGGATTGCGAGGACATCGCCTCGGCGCGGGTGGCCGGCGTTCCCATGCTGTATCTGGGCGACATCGGCGACAACGAGCAAAAGAGGCGGTCCGTGTTCGTGCACCGGTTTCGCGAACCCGGCGCGGACGGTAGCGTTCGTGGCGTGGAGACCTTCGAGCTGGTGTATCCGGACGGAGCTCGGGACGCTGAGGCGCTGTTGGTCCATCCGGGCTCCGGGGACCTGTTCCTCGTTCAAAAGACCTACGGCAAGCCCTCCGGCGTCTACCGTCTGCCGGGAACGGCCAAGCCGGGCAGGCACACCTTGGAGCGGGTGGGGGAGGTGCGGGTTGGTGGCGACTTGGCGGAGGCTCAGATGATCACCGCCGGGGACTTCTCGCCGGACGGTCGGTACGCCGTACTCCGCACATACCTCGGGGCCTACGAGTTCGACGCCGCCCGGACGGCCGACTGGTGGAAATCCAAGCCGGTCCGGGTTCGGACCGGCTTGGAGCTGCAGGGCGAGGCGATCGCCTACTCGCGGGACGGCCGTTGGCTCTACACGAGCAGCGAAGGGTCGCCCTGCCCGATTCAGAGGATAGCGATCCGCTGATCAGGAGTCCTGCTCCCGCAGCGGGGAAGCCGCGGGCCGCTGCCCGATGCTCTGCAGCTTCTCCACCAAGTCGATCCCGAAAACCTCCTTGATCTGCTCGCTGAGGGCCAACAGCCGGGCGGGGTTGGTCGAAGGCCCGCCGCCGGTGGCGCGGTTGTCGATCACCGTCACCCGTTCGATGCGCGTCTCGGCGATGCTGTCGGTGAGCTGGCGGATGATCGGCTCCAGCTTTTGGAGCAGGAAGATCTGACGCGCTTGGTCGCCCGCTGCAGACCAGCTGGCGGCCAGCTTGCGCAACGCCTCGGCTTTGGCCTTGCCCTCCTCCACGATCGGTGCGACCGCGGCCGCTGCCTGTTGCTCCAGGGTCTCGCACTCGGCCTGGGCCGGAGCGACCACGTCGGCCTGCAGCTTGCGTCGAACCTGCTCGATGCGCGCGCGCTGCACGTCCAGCTCGGCCCTCGCCTGCGCCACGAGCGCCGCCACGGCGGCCTTCTCCTCGGCGATCAGGGCGCTCATCCGTGTCTGGGCCTCCCTCAGGCGCTTCTCGGCGTCCGCCTTGCTGACGGTGGTCTCCGCCTGGATCTTCGCCTGCATCTCCTGCTCGCGGTTCTCGGCGGCCCGAACGATCGCGTCAGCGCGGGCCGTAGCCTCGGCGACGCGCGCCGAGCTGAGCAGCTGGGCGTTGCGGATGCGGCCGATGGAGTCCAAGTACCGGACATCGTCGGTGATGTTCTGGATCTTCAGCGTGTCGACGATCAGCCCGAGCGAGGTCATATCCTGCTCGACCTCCTGCACGATGCGCTCATCCAGCAGATTTCGGTCGGAGTTGATCTCCTCGGGGGTCATGGTCGCCAGAACGCCGCGCAGCGAACCCTCGAGCGTGGCCTTGGCGATCGCCATGATCTCCGTGCGCGTCTTTCCCAGGAACCGCTCGATGGCGTTGTTGAGCACCGGCTCATGCGAGGCGATCTTCACGTTGGCCACGCCCTGCACGTTCAGAGGAACGCCGCCTTTGGCGTAGGCGCCCTGCGCGCTGAGCTCGATGATCATGTTGGTGAGGTCCAGCGAGTCGACCCGCTCGATGAACGGGCGTCGCCAGCCCATGCCTCCCTTGAGGATGCGGTAGCCGACGCGACGGTCCCCAACCCGGCGGGAGGTGCCGGAGAAGATCAGCACCTGGTTGGGCTGGCAGATGTACAGCAGAGACTTCAGGCTGAGCAGGAACAGCCCGCCGAAGGTGAGCAGGATGCCGATGACGAACCAGAGCCAACTCACGAGCGCGATCCTCCCCCGGTGGTCTGCCCGGAGACCGTCCCGGGCACGTCGATTCCGGTGGCGCGCTGGACGGCCTCGAAGACCTTCTCCAGCATCGCCGGGTACTGGGCCATGTAGTTCGGCAGGGTGCGGCCGTCGCCGCCGTCGATCACGCGGATCTCGCCGACGTCCAGCTTCTGCACTCCCTCCGCCGCCGCGCGGATGAGCTTCTCGATGTCCTCGGTCAGCTGGATCTGCATGGCGGCGGGACCAGCCTGCTTCCACGCCTCGTACAGCAGCTCCAGAGCCTCGCTGACGGCCCGGCCCCTCTCGCGGATGATCGCGGCCTGACCGCGGGCCCGCAGCTCCTGCGCGCGCCGGTCCGCCTCGGCGGGCAGCACCTTGTCCACCTGCAGGCGGAGAGCCTCGAGCTCGGCGCGGACCTGCTGCAGCTCCTGCTCGGCCTCGGCTCGAGCTTGGCGCGCCGCCGCGAGCGTCCGCTCCTCTTGGCTGCGGACCTCCGCCTCCAGCTCGGCCTTGAACCGCCGAAGCTCGTTGGTCATCTGGGCCACCGCGGCGTCCACGTTGGCCACGGCCACGTTGGCTCGCCCCGCGTTCTCGGCCTCGGCCTTCTCGGCTACGCGCTTGGCGTCCGACTCGGCGATCTCGGCCTCACGGATGATGTTGGCGATCGCCTTGCGGCCGGTCGCGTCGAGGTATCCAACCTCGTCCGTGACGTGCGTGATCTTCAGGGTGTCCAGGTGCAGCCCGAGCTTGCGCAGGTCGGCTTCGGTCTCCTTGGTCAGCGACTCGGCGAACGACAGCCGGTCCTCGTTCACCTGCTCGGGCGTGAGGTTCGCGATGACACCGCGCAGGTGACCCTCGAGCGTCTCCTTCGCGACGCGCCGAACCTCCATCAGGTCCCGGTTCATGAAGCGCTCGACCGCGTTGCCGATCACCTCCGGGTCGCTGCTGATCTTCACGTTGGCCACCGCCTCCACGTTCATGGCGATGCCGCCGCGGGAATAGGCGTTCCGAACGGTGATCGGCACCTCCATGAGCGTCAGGCTCATGCGATCGACCCGTTGCAGGCCCGGCAACGCCAAGGTGCGGCCTCCGATCACGGTGTCGTACCCGCGCCGACGGCCTTGGACGGTGCCGCCCCGGAAGATCCCCGAGACGATCAGGACCTCGTTGGGCGCGCAGATCTTGAGCAGCGACTTCGCCAGGATGGCGAAGAGGATCAGCAGGACTAGGGCGAAAACCGCACCGCCGATGAGGGCGGAGAATCCGGTGAGCGCCTCCAGTCCCGCTTCTTGGGCCAAGAGGTGGAGCATCATCGTATCACCTGAGATAGTCTTCCTTGCGCGCGACGCGCGCGTTGTTTCCTTCGAACCCGACGACGAGCACCTCTTCTCCCGCGGCGATCTCCCCGTCCTTCTCCGAGATCGCCACGAGGTCCAAGGTGCTTCCTTTCACCTGAAGCCGTACCTTTCCCGGCAGACTGCCGCGGACGGTCACCAGCACCTTCGCCTCGGCCCCCAGCAAGTCCTGCTCGGTGATGGCGGATTGGCTCTCGTTCTTCGCGAGCCAGCGGACGATGCCGCTCGCCACCAAGCCCATCACCAGCCCCGTCCCGATCGAGACGAACACGGTGAACGGCTCGGGGGTTCGGGCGAAGAGGGTCAGGACCAGTCCGGTCACCCCGAACACGGCCGTGAGGTACGTCCAGAAGCGAAGACTGGTGAACGGGATCCAGAACTCTGCGGCGGGGGCGTTGTCGGCGCCGGCGGCGTGATCCGTCGCAGGAGCCAGCTCCGCTCCGGGAGCGTCCGCGTCGGCGCCACCGAGGTCGTGATCGGCGTCCACACTGCCGTCGGCATCCACGCCGCCATGCGCCATGCCTCCCAAGGCGGAGAAGAGCACGAGTCCGCCTCCGACGATCGCCGCGACGAGATACAGGGCAAGCACTACTTACAGTATCGCTCCAGGCCGCGCAGGGTTGCGGCTACTGCGAGGTGCTCTGCCGCTGTTCTTCCGGTTCCTCGAGGACCTCGCTGGCAGATCGGCCGGACTCGACGGCGATGAGCTTGGGCAGATGCGAGAAGTCCAGCTCCTCGAGGGCCTTGTCGATGGCGTCGAGCTGCAGCCGAGCCTCCCCCAAAGCCTCGAGGAAGTCTTGGCTCGGCACCTCCGGCGACTTGTCCACCAGACGGTAGCCGAGCATCTTGACTCTCAGCGTGTCCAAGGTGGTCATGAACACGGCCGCCTGCGCCTCGGTTCGGCTGACCCCCGCCATCACCGCGTCGTAGAGCTTGCGGTACTCGGCGATGTTGCGGTCGGCGATGCGGTAAAGCTCCTTGGCTTGGGGGTCGGTCGGGGCGGCCGTCCATGCGGGTGGCTGCACGTACACGCCGCGCTCGGTGGACAGCACCTCGTGGGAGACCAGATCGGCCCGCCGCAGCGCCGCGTACAGCGACCTGCCCACAGCCTCGACGGTCAAGGGCATCTCGCGCAGCGACGCCACCTGGTCCTGCCGCATCTTACGCAGCACCTTGCGAAAGCGATCGAGGCGGTCGGCGCAGCCCGCCCACAGCGCCTGAAACCGCTGGTTGTGGAAGCGCTTGGCCACGGACGCGTTGTACGACCGAACCGCGTACAGGCCGAGGGAGCCCAGCGCTGCTGCGGCGGGAATCGCCCACCCGAATGCCTCGGGAAACCAGTGGAACGCCGCCCAGCAAGCCGCCAGGAAGGCGATCTCCTTGCCGAGGCTCCGGGGGTTCAGGAGCTCCAGAAGGAACAGCCTGCGGTCTTGCGCGCGGATGTCGTCCATCGAGCCTTCAGTTTAGCGGAGGCGGGCCGATCGAGGGCAGCACCTCCTCCGCCGCGTGCGCGGTTTCCAGCAGCGCCTCGTCGGTCATCGGCGCGCCCAGCAGCTGGAGGCCGACCGGCAGCCCTTCGGCAAGGCCGCAAGGGATCGACACCGCGCAGAAGCCGCCCATGTTGGCGGGAATTGTGCACAGATCGAGCATCTTCAGGGCGACGGGATCGGCGGCCATCTCCCCCAGACGGAAGGCGGTCGTCGGCGCGGTGGGTGAGGCGATGGCGTGGCACCGGCTGAGCACCTCGAAGAACTCCCTCCGCATCACCGATCGGGCCTGCTGAGCCTTGGCGTAATAGGCCTCGTAGTAGCCCGCCGAAAGCACATAGGTGCCGACCACGATCCGCGTCTTGACCTCATGGCCGAACAACCGGCCGCGGGTGCGCTCGGCGGTCTCCACGTGCCCGGGACCGGCGATGCGCGGCCCGAACCGCACGCCGTCGAACCGCGCCAGATTGCTGCTGGCTTCCGCCGGAGCGAGGATGTAGTACATGCTGACCGCCAGCCGGATGGATGGCAGGCTGACCTCCTCCACCTCCGCACCCGCCTCCCGGAGGCGCCGGAGAGCCTCCTCGAACGCTTTCGCGACGGACGGCTGCAGCGCATCGCCGGCCAACTCCCGCGGAAAAGCGATCCGCTTGCCCCGGAGCGTGCTCCGCCGCAGATCAGGCCGGATGGGTCCGTGGGCCACGCTGGTGCCGTCCCTTGGGTCGTGCCCGGAGATCGCTTCGGCGACGAGGCACGCATCCTCGACGGTCCTCGTCATCGGGCCGATCTGGTCGAGGCTCGAGCCGAACGCCACCAGACCGTAGCGCGAGCATCTCCCATAGGTGGGCTTGAAACCGACGATCCCGCACATCGCTGCGGGCATGCGGATGGACCCGCCCGTGTCCGACCCCAACGCTGCGGGAGCCAGCCTGGCCGCGACGGCCGCCGCCGAACCGCCCGAGCTGCCGCCAGGCGAGCGGTCCAAGTCCCACGGGTTCCGGGCCGGCCCGAAGGCGGAGGTCTCGTTCGACCCACCCATCGCGAACTCATCGAGGTTGGTCTTGCCGAACACGATCGCACCGGCCTGCCGCAGGCGCTCCACAACCGTCGCGTCGAACGGCGGGACGTAGCCCTCGAGGATCTTCGACGCACAGGTGGTCGGGATTCCCCTCGTGGAGATGTTGTCCTTTACCGCGACTGGCAGGCCGGCCAGCGGAAGCTCCTCGCCGTCCGCCAGACGCTCCTCGACGCGGCGCGCCTCCTGCAGGCACCTCTCGCGGTCGAACCAGAGGAACGCCCCAAGCCGGTCCCCGAAGCGGGCGACTCGCTCGGCGAAGGCCTCCACGACTTCCGTGGGACTGAGCCGACCGGCGCGAACCTCTCCCACCAAAGCGGCGGCCGTCCGTTCCACCGGCATGGCGGGTCAGTCCTCGATGATCGTGGGCACCAGGAACAGGCCCGCCCTGGCGAGCGCGGAGTTCTGCAGAGCCTCGGAGCGCTCGAGCGGCTCGCCGGGAAGATCGTCGGCCCACACGTTCTGCAGGTTGAGGGCGTGGGATTGCCCCTCCACTCCGCCGAACTCGAGGCTCTCGATCTCGGAGAACAGCCCGAGCAGAGCGTTGAGCTCGGACTGCAGGGCCACCATCTCCTGCTCGGACAGCTCGAGCCGGGCCAGCTTGGCCACATGCCGCACTTCTTCCAAGGAGATGGACATAACTGCCTATTCTAGCACACCGCCATAATGGCCTCGAACGGATGGATCGGCCGCGCTACCCGTACGTCGTGTCGGTTCTGGTGGTGATCTTCGCCTTCGGAGCGTTGCTCCGGCTGGCGAAGCCGCTGATCCCGCCGGAGGAGCCGACGGACGTCATCCGGCAGCCGGCCGACTACGCGAAGGCGGCACTGGCCGAGCGCATTCCCTGGATGGGAATGGGGCCGCTGGCGCTCTCGGAGTCGAGGCGATTGGACCGACCGTTGCTGGTGTTCATCGCCGCGCCGTGGTCGGCGATCGGACGCGACCTGGAGAACAGGGGATTCCGGGACGCGGACGTTCGGGCCTTCGTGCGTCGGCACTTCGTCGCTGTCCGCCTCGATCCCTCGCAGAGGCCGGAATGGTTCAACACGTTCCTTCCCGTGAGCAGGGTCCGCTTGGGGTTTCTTCCGGACACCCAGCTGTGGCTGCTGGATCCGGAAGGCCGGATCCTTGGGGAGATCTTCTTCAAGGAAGCCGGCTCGCGGATCGATCCCTCTTGGCTTTTGGCGAGGCTGGTGGAGTTTCGCGAGCGCTACCGCAAGGCCCGGCTGGAACCTTGGAACATGGAGCCGCCCGGGGTTCAGCAGACGCTGGATCTGCAGAGCCTCGCCGCAGGGGGCGAGGCCGGCGCCTTCGACATCGCCGCGTACTCGGACTCGGTGCGAGCGACGATCGGGCCGCACGGAGGGTTCCTGAGTCCGGATGGTGCGGTGCGGATTCTGCCGCAGGCGTTCCGCCTTCTGGAGCGCCTCGGCGACCGCGAGGCGCTTCAAAGGGCTCTGGAGCCCGTGCTGCTGTCGCCCCTCGTGGATTGGGTGGACGGCGGCTTCTTCCTTCGGCCAGTCGATCCCGAGCTGAGGACTCCGCAGTACGACAAGGTGGCGATCCACAGCGCCGAGATGATGCGCGCCCTCGCGCTGGTGGATGCCCGTTGGGGGAACGAGCCGGCGCGGGAGGCGGCGGAGGCGTGCTTCGAGTTCCTGCTCGAGGGGCTTCGGCAGGGCGACTATCTTGCCGCCTGCCGAGTCGGCGACGAGAAGCCGAACGGTCGGAGCTCGCGCAGCAGCTTTCCGCCCAGGGACCTGAGGTCCGGAAGGCCGGCACCGGCCCTGTTCCAGCGGTTCGGCATCCAGCCGTTCGACGTAGCCGACTGGTGCCGACAGAACCTCTGTCTGCGGGTGGAGGAGAATCCGGCGATGGTGCCGAGGATCAGGTCCCCCGAGGTCGTGTCTGGCGATCGGGCTCGGTTCCAGGTAGCCAGGGCTTGGTTGCGCCGGATCGCGGACTCGAAGCGAATGCCCGGGCTGGCCGGCGCCGGCGTGGCGGACGCCAACCTGACGGTGGCGGCCCATGCCTTTGCCGTAGCGAGGCTCTGGGGCGACCCGGAACGACTCGCGACGGTCGGAGAGCTTTGGGATCGGCTCGGCGTTCTGGAGAGCGGCGGCGACATCGCCCGCGGCATGCGCCTGACTGAGCCCGGCTCGCCCTACCTGGGTGACTACCTCGCCTTCGCCGATGCGGCCTTGCAGGATTTTCTCGCCACGGGCAGGGTGTTGTCGCTGGAGCGGGGGTTGCGCGTGATGCTTCGGGCGAGAGAGCTGTTCCAGACGGATCAGCCCGGGTCTTGGGCCTTGACCACGCAGGCCGCCACCGTGCTGCCGGACGCCCGCGCGCCGGAGCTTGTGGACAACATCGGCGAGTCGTGCTCGGCGAAGACCATGCGGCTGACGTTCGCGTACGGCAGGCTGCTCCGGGGTGGAGGGCCGCTCGCGCCGATGGCGGCCGTTCTGAACCAGGACGCGGCGGCGGTGTTGGCGCGATTCTCCACGTTGGCCGCCACGTTGGGTCCGGACGCGGCGGGATTCGCCGTGGCCGCGCTGGGGCTTCTCGACGATCGCCACGCCGTCGTCGTGGGTCCCGGGTGCGTGGAGCGGGCCGCTCGGGTGTACCGCCGGGTGCCGTTCCGGCTCGTAGCCCCCTGCCTCGGGCCGGTGCGTCCCGACCTGAGCAAGGCCAAGCCGGGGATCTACGTGATCGAGGGCACCAAGGTGAACGGCCCGCTCAATGAGGAGCAGGCCGTTCGAGTGCTATCGGAACAACCTGTCAGCGCCGCGGGCGGAACCTTGCGTTGACGTCGTCGTCCGGACGCCGCTCCTTCTGCGGGAACGAGTCCGGCACGTCCACCGGCTTGTTTTGTTGCGGAGCGGGCTGGCTCTGACCCTCCGGAGATCCCTTGCCGGATCCCTGAGGACGGTTCTCGGCCCTTCCACGGTCCTCGCGCCGCTCGGATCCCCGCGGCTCGCGCCTCTCGCCGCGATCGCCCCGACCTCGGTCCCGTCCGCCACGGTCTCCCCTGTCCCCGCGGTCTCCGCCGGGTCGGCCGCCGCCCGGCTTGGGAGCGACCGCCGTCTCGTTGTCGGCGAGCTTGGGATGATCCTGCGGCACGCCCAACGCCGTCAGGTTGATTCTGCCGAGGCTGTCGATCTCGTGAACGACGACGTTCAGCTCGTCGCCGACCGACACCACGTCGTCGGGCCGCCGAATGTTTCGGGTGGTGAGCTGATCCAGCGGAACGAGTCCCTCCCTGCCCGGGATGAACTCCACCATCGCGCCTCGGCCCATCAGCCTGCTGACGCGGCCCCGGAACTTCGTCCCGATGGCGATGTCGTCGGTCAGAGCGCGGATCATGGCGATCGCCTCCTCCACCGCGTCGAGGTTTGGAGCGCCGATCAGCACGCGCCCATCCTGCTCGATGTCGATGCTGGTGCCGGTCGTGGTGGTGATCTTCTTGATCGTGGCGCCGCTCGGGCCGATGACGAGCCCGATCTTCTCCGGGTTGATCTGGATGGTGATGATCTTCGGAGCGTTCGGCGACAGCTGCTCTCGCGGAGCCGCGATCTCGGCCTCAATGACGTCCAGAATCTGTAGCCGCGCCCGCTTCGCCTGATGCAACGCCTGAGCGAGGACCTCGTCCGGAATTCCCTCGAGCTTGGTGTCCAGCTGGAGCGCGGTGATCCCCTTCCGGGTGCCGGCGACCTTGAAGTCCATGTCGCCGCAGAAGTCCTCCATCCCCTGGATGTCGGTCAGGATCTTGTAGCGGTGGCCGTCGGACATCAGGCCCATGGCGATGCCGGCCACGGGAGCCTTGATCTTGATGCCGGCGTCCATCAGCGCGAGCGTCGATCCGCACACGGAAGCCATCGACGTGCTGCCGTTGGACTCCAGCACCTCGCTCAGCAGCAGGATGGTGTAGGGGAAGTCCGGCTCGTCGATCGGCACGACGGGCTTCAGTGCACGCTCTGCCAGCGCCCCGTGACCGACCTCCCGCCGTCCCGGACCGCGGAGAGGCCGCACCTCTCCCACGCTGTACGGCGGGAAGTTGTAGAAGTGCATGAAGCGCTTCTCGGTATCCAGCTCCAAGCCGTCGATGATCTGCGCCTCGTTGGGCAAGCCCAGCGTGCAGATCGTCATGACTTGCGTTTGGCCGCGCGTGAAGAGGCCAGACCCGTGCACCTTCGGCAACAGTCCGGCGCACGCCTCCAACGGGCGGATCTCATCCAAGGCCCGACCGTCGGGCCGGCGGTCCTGCTCCAAGATGAGGCGCCGGACGGCTCCCTTGACCACCTTGTCTACAGCCTCTGAGAGCTGGGCGACCGTCTCTGGGTCTTCGGCGAAGCGCTCGGAGTACTTGGCGACCAGCTCCTTGGACAGGTCGTCCAAGGCCGACTCGCGAGCCGCCTTGTCGGGGTTGCAGATCGCAGCCTCGATCTCTTCGCGGCACTCGCGGTCGATGGTCTCGGCGAGATCGGGCGACACCCGGAAGATATGGCCCTCGCGCTTCGGCTTTCCGGCGATCTGGGCGAACTTCTCGAACTCGGTGCAGATCAGCTGGATCGCCTCGAACGCGATCTTGAGGGCCTGGTGCATGTCCTCTTCCGAGACCTCGTTCGCACCGGCCTCAACCATCGAGATCGCGCCCTTGTGCCCGGCGACGATCAGATCTAGGTCCGACCGCTCGATCTCCTCCATCGAGGGGAAGAGGATGAACTGGCCGTCGATCCTGCCGACGCGCACGCCGGCGATCGGCCCGTTAAACGGAACGTCCGAGACGGCGAGCGCCGCTCCGGCGGCGTTGATGGCGAGCACGTCGGGCGGACACTCCGGGTCCACGGCAAACGGCATGGCGATCACCTGGACGTCGTTGCGCAGACCCTTGGGGAAGAGCGGGCGGATGGGCCGGTCGATGAGCCGACTGACGAGGATGGCCTTCTCGCTGGGGCGGCCGCCGCGCTTGACGAACCCGCCCGGGATCTTCCCGACGGAGTACTTGCGCTCCTCGTAGTCGCAGACGAGCGGGAGGAAGTCGATGCCCTGACGGGGCTCGGCGGACATCGTGGCGGTGCCAAGCACCACGGTCTCGCCCATTCCGAGGAGAACGGCGCCGCCCGCTTGGCGGGCGACACGTCCGGTTTCGACGCTGAGGGTCTTGCCCCCAACCTCGAAAGCGTGGGATTGAATCATTCGTAGCCTCCTTAGCGAGGCTTGACTTCGCGGATGCCGAGTTTCTGGATCAGCTCGCGGTAGCGAGCGATGTCCCGAGAGCGCAGATACGCCTCAAGCCGCCGGCGCTTGCCAACGAGCATCATGAGCCCACGTCGGCTGTGGAAGTCCTTCCGATTCTTCTTCAGGTGCTCCGTGATCTGCTGGATCCGGGCGTGAAGAATGGCGATCTGGACCTCCGTCGAACCCGTGTCGGATTCGCTGGCGCGGTGCTCGGCGATGATCGAAGCTTTCAGGGTCTTCTCCAGCGGCATGCTTTCGTCAAGTGCCTCCAGTTTTCGCCCCGCTTCGGAGTTGCTTTGCCGCTCTATGCAGACGCCCGTGGGAGTCTCCATACAACGGCAACGACCGTCCGAAGCGAGACAACGCACTCTACCACAGCCGGCGACCGCGCGTCAACAGACCCACCAGCGGCTACTCGACGCGCGGGGAGAGCTTGGGCGACTGCATCTCCGCCTCGGCGGCCGCCGGGGTGCGGCCCCAAGCGATGTCCATCAGCATCTGCTTGGCCTCGTCCGCCTTCCTCTGGCGACACAGCTCCGCCAGTCGGTCCAAGTCGCGCAGCAGCCAGTTGCGGTCGATCGCCGTGCCGGTTCGAACGACGTTGATCTTGCCGTGGTCGGTGGGGACCAAGTCCTCGGGGTCGTTGGCCAGCGCCTCGTGCAGCCTCTCGCCCGGCCGCGCTCCGGTGTACTCGATGCGGATGTCCTCATCGGGGACGAGCCCGTGCAGGCGGATGATGTCGCGCACCAGGTCGTCGATACGCACGGGGTCGCCCATGTCCAAGATGAAGATCTCGCCGCGGGTTCCCATGGCGCCCGCCTGCAGAACCAGCTGAACGGCCTCGGGGATGGTCATGAAGAAGCGCGTCATGTCCGGATGCGTGACCTTCACCGGGCCTCCCCGACGGATCTGGGCTTGGATGAGCGGCACGAGGCTGCCTCGGCTGCCGAGGACGTTTCCGAACCGCACCGCGGCGAACGCAGTCTCCGAGGTTGCCCCGTAGGCGGAGACGATCATCTCGCACACGCGCTTGCTCGCGCCCATCGCGCTCCGGGGGTTCACGGCCTTGTCCGTGGAGAGCATGATGAACTTGCGCACGCCGTACTTCACGGCCAACTCGGCGAGCGTCCTGGTCGCGAGGGCGTTGTTCTCGATCGCCTCAATCGGGTTGCTCTCCATGAGCGGCACGTGCTTGTGCGCCGCGGCGTGGAACACGACCGTAGGACGGAACTTGGCGAAGATCTCCTCCATGGCGGCGCGATTCCGGATGTCCGCCACCACGGCCGTGGGTCGGAGTTGAGTGGTTTGGATCAGCTCCTGCTCGATCTCGTAGAGGCTGTTCTCGCCCCGCCCGACGAGGATCAGACTGGCGGGGTTGAGCCGGGCCACCTGTCGTGCCAACTCGCCACCGATCGATCCCCCTCCCCCGGTGATCAGCACGTGCTCTCCGGTGAGGTACCCGGCGATCTTGGCAAGGTCGATGGACACGGGCGGTCTGCGCAACAGATCCTGGATCTCGATCTCCCGCATCTGCGGAGTGAGGGCCGCTCCGCGAATCAGGTTGTCGATGGTGGGCACGATCCGAACTCTCGCGTTGGTGTTTCGCACCAGCTGGAAGATTCGCTTGATCTCGGAGCCCGAAATCTCGACGCTCGCGACGATCACGTCCTGGATGTCGAGCTGCTCGACCAGGTCGGGAAGATCGGCGATGGAGCCGACGACCGGCACTCCACGGATTCGGAGGCGCTTATGCGCCGGATCGTCGTCCACGATGCCGACAACGACGAACTTGGCGCTCGGCTGCCGGTCGAGTTCGCGAATCAGCCGCTCGGCGTGGTCGCCGAAGCGCACCACCAAAGCCCGGTTCGGGTGGCGCGTCGACGATCCCCCGGACCGAGACCTCCATGCGATGGAACGGTGGACCACCCTCACGCCGCAGAGGAGGCTGATCGTGTAGTAGGCGAACAACATCGGCCCCAACACTGCATTGAGGGCCGTGTCCTGTCGCAGGAAAAAGTCGTAGGTGCCGACGGCGGCGCTCGCGATCACGCAGACAGCGATGATCTCGAGAAACTCGGAGAGGCTGACATACCGGACGTCCACCCGGTAGAGACCGCGCAGGGCCAGCACTCCCACGACCGCTCCCGAAAGGCCGACGGCGAAGACAAGGGAGAACGGCGTGCGGATCCAGTGGTCCGGCCGCCCCGCCATCAGGCCGAAAGCCAGAAAAAGGCTGGCGGACACCATCAGCCCGTCCAGCAAAGCCGTCAAGAGCGCAAGACGTCGTTGCCGTCTCAGACCGCCTCTGCGCCCACCATGCTGATCTCCACCCATCTCCCCTCTCTCGGACCGATTTTCGCTGATTTTGTTCCCAACTCGGCAACAATCAATAGGCTTTTGCGAAGAGGACCCTCCGGGGGCTGGGCCTTCCGGTCAGGATGCAGCGGCCGGGCTTGTCGTCTTCGGGGTGCAACGGCTCGAGGGGAATGCAACGGATCGTGGCCTTCGTTCGCTCGGCGATCTCCCGCTCGGTCTCGTTGGTGCCGTCCCAGTGCGCCAGAACGAACCCCCCGCCGCCTTCGCCCGCGAACCGCTCGGCGAACTCCTCCCATCGGTCCACCCGGTGCGTGTTGGCCTCGCGGAAAGCCACGGCCCTTTGGAACAGCCGCGCCTGCATCGCTCCAAGCTCCTCCGGCAGGGCAACCGCCAGCCCATCCATCGGGATGGTCAGCTTCTCGAACGTGTCCCGCCGGGCAACCACCACGCTGCCCGACTCGAGGTCGCGGGGGCCTAGCTCGATGCGGAGGCAGGCGCCCTTCAGCTCCCAGTCGTTGAACTTGAAGCCCGGGCTCTCCTTCGTCCGCCGGTCGACGGTGATGCGCAGGGGCTTGGCGTCGAAGTGCACCGGCGCGAGGGTTTCGGCGAGGCGCTCGGCCGCTTGCAGAGTGGCCTGCTTGGACGCGTCGTCCCTGCCGATGGGCACGATCACGATCTGGATCGGCGCGAGGCGCGGCGGCAGAACGAGACCCTTGTCGTCGCTGTGCGCCATCACCAGTGTGCCGATGAGCCTGGTGGATACGCCCCAAGACGTGGCGTAAACGTATTCGAGACGTCCCTCCTGAGTCTGGAAGGTCACGTCGAAAGCCTTCGCGAAGTTCTGGCCCAGGTGGTGCGAGGTGCCTGCCTGGATCGCCCGCAGGTCCTGAGTGAGCGCCTCGATCGTGTAGGTGTGGTCCGCTCCAGCGAACTTCTCGACCTCGGTCTTTCGGCCTTTGATCACCGGGACCGCCAGCCACTCTTCCGCGAACCGACGGTAGACCTCGTGGATCTTGGCCGCCTCCTCCTCGGCCTCCTCGTAGGTGGCGTGCGCGGTGTGGCCCTCTTGCCACAGGAACTCCCGGGTTCGCAGGAAAAGGCGGGGACGCATCTCCCAGCGGACGATATTCGCCCATTGGTTGATCAGCAGCGGCAGGTCGCGGTAGCTCTGGATCCAGCGGCTGTAGGTGTTCCAGATCACCGTCTCGCTGGTGGGGCGGAGGATCAGCTCCTCCTCCAGCTTGGCGTCGGGGTCCACCACCAGTCCCCCGCCGGCCTCATCCATCTTCAGGCGGTAGTGCGTGACGACGGCGCACTCCTTGGCGAAACCCTCGACGTGCTCCGCCTCCTTGGCGAGGAACGACTTGGGCACGAACATCGGGAAGTAGGCGTTCACGTGCCCGGTCGCCTTGAACATGTCGTCCAGCGCGCGCTGCATGTTCTCCCACAGCGCGTAGCCGTGGGGCTTGATCACCATGCAGCCTGCGACGGAGGAGTGCTCCGCCAAGCCTGCGCGAACGACCAGCTCGTTGTACCACTCGCTGTAGTTCTCTGAACGGGAGGGGATGCCCTGCTTGCTGCTCACGGTGCCTAGAGTGTGGCATAACCGGCCCTTTCTCTCAGGAGCCTTCGGGAGACAGCCGCGCCCGGACCCACTCAAGGATCTCCTCCGCGGTGGCGCGCGAGTCGAACGCTCTCGGCTCGTGGAAGCGAACCCTCACCGAGCGGAACGAGGGCCGAGGCACCACGGAACCGTACGGCAGCACTCTGGAGGTGCCGTCGATCCGAGCGCACAGGACCGGCGCCCCGCTCTGGCGCGCCAACAGAGCCAACCCGGGCCTGAGCGGAAGCAGCGCTCCGCTCTGGCTCAGCTCGCCCTCGGGGAACAATCCGACGCACTCGCCCTCCGCCAGCAGCCGCAGGGCGTGCTTCAGCGAGGTCCGGTCCGGTTCTCCCCGCTTGACCGGAAAGGCGCCCAAGCGGGGAAGCAGCGGGCCGAGGAACCGCATCTCGAACAGCTCGCTCTTCGCCATGAAGTGGACCGGCCGAGGGCAGGCGATCTGCAGGACAGGGGGATCGACGTCCGCAAGGTGGTTCGCGACGAGGAGCAAGGGGCCTCTCGCGGGCACGTGGCTTGCTCCCTGGACGCGGATCGGACCCAGCGCCAGGAACAGAACCCTGCCGAACCACCGCAACGGGGGGAGAAGCCCCCGCTGGTAGAGGCGGGACTGTCGGGGAAACACCCAGCCTGCGCTCATGGATGGAGACCGGCTAGAACGCGGCGGACGGCCTCCGGGTAGGCCCGATGCTCCAGCTCGAGAACCCTCGCGGCGAGCGTCTCCGGGGTGTCGTCCGGCAACACGGGACACCGAAGCTGCAGAACGATGGGCCCCTCGTCGTACCTCTCGTTCACGAGGTGGACCGTGCACCCGCTCTCGCTCTCTCCGGCCGCCAGCACTGCCTCGTGGACGCGCATGCCGTACATCCCCTTTCCACCGAACTTCGGCAGAAGCGCCGGGTGGATGTTGAGCACGCGGTTGGGGAACGCCCGAAGCACCTCGGCTGGGAGGAGCCTCATGTAGCCGGCGAGGCAAACAAGCGAGCAGTCCGCTTGTCGAAAGGCCTCGATCAGGCGCTCGCCCGCGTCGGGGCCGCTCACGTCCACGACGGCCGTGGGCAGGCCCAGCTCTTTGGCGACCGTCCATGCGGGCGCGGCTTCGCTGGGACTCACGACCACTCCCACGTTCGCAGGAACGGACCCACTGGCGCACGCCTGCGCGAGAGCCCGCATGTTGGACCCGCGGCCGTGGGTTCCGACCAGGATGCCGATTTTCGGCAGCTCGCCGTTCGCCATGCGACGCATCTTACGCCACGGGGCCAGGTCGCAGCTCGATTTCGCCGCCGTTCGGGATCAGAGCCTCCTCGAACGGCCTGCCATCCCTCGTGACGACGCTTGCCGAACCCGGCCGGGGCGTCACCCGCACGGACAGCTGCTCGCCGTTCACGACCTCGATGCGCAGATCGAACTCGGCCCCCCGATGCTTCAGGTTGGAGACGCCGTAGATCCGCTTGGGCCGCATGAGCGTGCTCGGCAGCATCGGCGCGATCAGGAAACCCTCGAGGTCCTCCGTCTCGCGGAAACCGAGGACGTACCTCAGCACGAGCGCCGGAAGAGTGGCGCCCCAGCCGTAGCCCTCGCAGCCCGTGTGCATCAGGCCGGTCGGTTCGATCGGCCAGAACTCGGAGGCGACACCCGGAATGCGGAAGTTGTACTCGTCCGGCAGTCCGAAGCTGTTCTTCGGCAACCAATAGACCGACCGGGCGCATGTCCTCGCGTAGACCCTGTCCAGAGTCTGTGCGAGCATGTTCGAGACCTCCTTGCGGAGCCCCGAGCGGTATCCGGCCTCGCAGAACGGGTACAGGAACGACGGCCACTCGAGCCAGTGCCGCGGGTTGTCGAAGAACCTCTGGAACTGGTGGCGGATCTCTTGGATCTGCTCCTCCGTGGCGATGCCGACCGCCACCGGAAGCAGCATCATCACGTCCCAGTAGTCGTCTAGGATGATCGGTGCCCCCGTGCGGGCGTCGAAATCCCGGAACCATCCGTCCACGAACATGTTCCGGGTAGCCTGCACGCGCGCTTCCGCCTCTTGCAGCCAGTGCTTGGCGCGGTCCTCGCGGCCCAGTTCCTTGGCGAACTCGGCCAGCCGCAACATTGCGGACGCCATCGCGGCCTCGACGTCCACGGTCCTCACGAAGCGAGCCTGCGCTCCCTCGGCGGCCTCGGACGTCATGGGGATCAGAAACCTCTTCGAGCCGTCCTGTCCGGACTCCCAGCTGTTGTCGCAGAAGAAGTAGCCGGTTTCGTCGCTGCGGTTCTCGATCCACCACTCGACGAACTCCTCCAGCCGTGGGAAGAGCCGGGCGAGCCACTCGCGGTCGCCTGTGCGGGCGTAGATCTGGCGGATCGTGAGGAAGGGCAACCCCCAGATCGGCGCGGTTCCGCACTCCTCGCCGCTCTGGCCGACCATGTTCACGCTGCCATCCTCCCGGCAGCATGGGATGTTCGGCGCCGGCGCGTCCTCGAACGTGCCGAGGATCACATCCTTGGCGAGCTGGGGATCCGCGAAGCTCAGCGCCATGCTGTCGAGCATCGTTTCGCCCAGCACGAGGCGGGGGGTGTGGATCTGCATGCCGTCCCACGGACGGGTGAAGATCCCCGACGGCGGACGGATGGTCATGCGGAGGGTTTCCAGATCGTAGATCCAGCCCTCCTTCCACTGCGGCGACCAGTCGCCCTCGAGCAGAGGAGCGGACCGGTAGAAGGCGTCATCCTCCTCCAGCTTCGCACGGGCGGCGTCTTCCCATCCATCCAGCGCTTGGCGAAGCCGGTCCTGGACATCCCGCTCGTTCACGCCGCGGACCAAGGCGAACACGATGGTCTCGGTGGAGCGGGCTCCAACCTCGACAGAGTAGGACGCGACGCTGTACACCGCGTGGGGCGTCCCGACCGCCGCGCCCGCGTTGGATTCGAGGTTGTTCTCGTGCATCCACGAACGCCACACGTCGGGGCTGCCGGTGGCCTTCAGGGCGGTGGGTTCGGATCGGGCGCCGATGGCGAAGTGGTCGCCGTAGGCCCACATCTTCGCGATCATGGCCGACCCGTCCTTCGCGGGCCGGGCGAGAACCCCGTTGCAGCCCCACCAGCCTTGCTCGGGAAACCCGTACACGTTGGTTGCGTGCAGCGTCACGGGGAGCGGGTCGTCGTTGGCGTTCTCGAACACCGCTCGGCAAACGAGGGCGTGCTCGGAGACGAGCGTCCACTGGAGCGACACCGCCAAGCCGCAGAAGGAGAAATCGAACGTGGTGAGGTTCTTCGTGTGATAGCGGCTGGACAGCTTCACCCCACGGGTGGAGAAGTCCTCCGAGTCGAAGAACACGGCGTCTCCGATGACGACCGCAGGGTGCGCCAGCGAGAGGTAGTTCAGGGTGCGTTTCGGTCCCTCGCCATAGGGCCACGGCAGCCGCCGGCACCAGAACCCAAAGCCCAAGGGTGGCACGCACCGAACCACCCCGCTTCGGTTCTCAACCGCGCTGTGCCAAGGGTTGTCGAGGTATCCGAAGGGCACGTAGTCGCGAAAGGGGAAAGAAGCAGGCAACCGAAGCTCGCCCTTCGCATCTTTGGATTCGGCGTCGGTGTTCAACGGTCGATGAGACGATTTAGACATATCCCGCCCCTCTTTCGCACCGTGCGAGGGCACCCTCAACATTGTAGGAGGATCGGCCGTCGCTGTCCAGACCCTTCAAGGCCGGGGGAGAGAGGGCTCGATCTCGAGGAAGCACCGCACGATGTCGGGGTCGAAGTGCTTTCCCGCCTCTTCCGCGATGTAGCTTCGGGCGGCCGAGGGATCCCAGGCTTTTCGGTAGGGACGGTCCGAGAGCAGCGCGTCCCAAACGTCCACCACCGCGAAGATCCGCGCGGACAGCGGGATCTCCTCCCGCACGAGCCCGCGGGGGTAGCCCGAGCCGTCCCACTTCTCGTGGTGGCAGTAAGGGATGTCCACCGCCTGCTGCAGGAACTGGATGGAGGAGAGCCACTCGAAGGCGTGGACGGGATGTTTCCTCATCTCGGCCCACTCCTCCTCGTTCAGCGGGCCTGGCTTCAGCAGGATGCTGTCGGGGATGGCCAGCTTGCCGACATCGTGCAGCAGGGCTCCCTGCCGAAGCGGAACCAAGTCCGACTCCTCCAACCCGTAGGCCTTGGCCAACCTCGTAGCCACGGCCGTGACCCGCTCGGAGTGGCCCTTCGTCTCCCGATCCCTCAGGTCGACGACCTGGGACCAGCCGACCAGCGTCTGGTCGTAGGCCAGCTGGAGCTCGTTGTTCGTTCGAAGCAGCCTGTCGAACATCTCGGCGCTCTGGACAGCCATCGTCGCCTGGCTGGCCACCACGTCGAAGAACTCCAAGCGGTCTTCCAGGGCGTCCGGCTCGGTGCGGAAGAAGGCCTCGAGCACTCCCAGGACCTCGCCCTTCGAGGCCAGCGGCACGACCCATCCGTGACGGAACCCCTCCGAGATCAGCTGGAGCTCCCGTGGACCGAGTTGGGCAGCGTCCGACGCGGACCATCGGACGGCCGAGTTCCGCAAGGCGGCCATGCCCGCCGCACCCTCGCCGAGCCGGCAGGCGGCCCGCCGGAGCTGGGTCGACACTACCCCCCGACCGGAGGCGTGCATCAGGGACTGGGTGCCGCGGTCCAAGAGGAGAACGTCCACGACGTCCGCTCCGAGCTGGGCCGCCACCTGGTCCACGACGACCGAGAGCATCAGATTCAGGTTCAGGCTGGAGTGGATGGCTAGATCGATGCGCCGGAGCGAGCTCAGGCGCTCCATCTGCTCGCGGATCCTGCGCTCGGCACGCTTCTGCTCCGTCACGTCTCGCAGGAACAGAGTGAGGTACCAGCCGGCGGCAAGGCGGACGCCGCTGGCGTTGACCTGCGCGCAGAACTGCGACCGGTCGCTCCGTACCGCGGTCACTTCGATTCCGGAAAGAGCGAAACGATCCTCTTGGCTTCTGCGCACGGCCTCCAGCAGCCTCTCGCACGGCTCGCAACGGCCGCCGTCGAACAGCTCGTGGATGGGTCTGCCGACCATCTCCGCCGAGGCGTATCCGAACATCTGTTCGGCGCAGCGGTTCATCGAGCGGATCGTGCCGTCCAGCTGAAACGTGACGATCCCCTCGGCGGCGTTCTCCAAGATCGCCTCGTGGATCGCGTGAGCCTCCCTCCGCTCGGCCTCCGCTCGGTGGCGCTCGAGGCGCGTCCGGTACTCGCCGATCTCCCGTTCCACGACAGGGGCCAGCTTGGCGAGGTTGCTCTTGAGCACGTAGTCCTGCGCTCCCGCGCGCATCAGCGCGACCGCCGCCTCCTCGCCGATGCACCCCGACACCACAACGAACGGCAGCTCGGGGTAGCGCGACCGCACCAGCTCGAGGGCCTGCTCCGCGCTGAAGCCGGGCAGGTTGTGGTCGGACAGCACGATGTCCCAGTCCTGCTGGCGCAACGACGCGGACAGCCCCCCGAACGTCTCGACGCGCAGCACCACCGGGTCGAACCCACCCAGCCGCAACGCGCGCGTCATCAGGAGCGCGTCGTCCTCCGAATCCTCCACCAGAAGGACCTTCAGCCGCCGAAGGATCGGCTGTCGTTGATTGAAGCCCTCATCGGTTGCTTTCTGCACGACCGCCATGACGGATCCCCAATTCCCAGCGTCGTTGCTTCAGCGTCCGTGCTCCTAGCGGTTCCTCGACGGAAGAGCCGCGCTGTTCCAAGCAAATCTACTATAAAGCCAGGTTTTGGAAGGTGGTGCGGCGAATCTCGGAATCTGCCTTGAAATGCGCAACGGACCAACGTGCCGCGTGCAATCGGCCACGCCTTCGGGACAAGATGGTCGCGGTGATCGGCTATGACTGAGGTTGGAACGAAGCGGTACGCCCTGGGTCTCGATTACGGCACCAACAGCGTGAGGTCGCTGATCGTCGATGTCGAGGACGGGCGCGAGATCGCGACGTACGTCTTTCCGTACCCCTCTGGCGAGGAGGGCATCCTTCTCGATCCGAAGGACCCGAACCTCGCCCGGCAGAACCCCGCGGACTACCTGCAAGGATTCGAGACTGCCGTGAGGGAAGCCGTCTCCATGGCCCGGGACGCCGAGCCTGGATTCGACCCCTCCCAGATCGTGGGCATCGGCGTGGACACCACTGGCTCCACGCCGATTCCGGTGGACCGAGACGGCGTCCCCCTCGCCTTCCACGAGGAGTTCCGTGGCGACCTCGCCGCCATGGCTTGGCTCTGGAAGGACCACACCTCGTTCGCCGAGGCGGCGGAGATCACCGAACTCGCCGCGAAAGGCGGATTCCCGTACCTGGCGAAGTGCGGCGGCACCTACTCGTCCGAGTGGTTCTGGTCGAAGGTGCTGCACTGCCTGCGCACGTCGCCGAGGGTGTTCGCCGCCGCCCACAGCTGGGTGGAGTTCGCCGACTTCGTTCCCGCTTGGGTCACCGGCAACGCCCGGCCCGAGAGCGTCCGGAGAGGCGTCTGCGCCGCCGGCCACAAGGCCATGTACCACGCCGACTGGGGCGGGCTACCGAGCAAAGAGTTCCTCGCCCAGCTTGCACCCGAGTTGGCTGGCCTCAGAGACCGACTGTACGACGAGGCGGTTCCGGCCGACCGGCTGGCTGGTAGGCTAACCGCGGAGTGGGCCGCAAAGACGGGGCTGCGAGAGGGCACCCCGGTCGCCGTGGGGGCGTTCGACGCGCACATGGGGGCCGTCGGCTCCGGCGTCAAGCCCGGGGTTCTGGTCAAGATCATGGGAACGAGCTCGTGCGACATGACCGTCGCCGAGCAGGCTCCCGACATCCCCGGCCTCTGCGGCATCGTGCCCGGCTCGATCCTGCCCGGAATGCTCGGGCTGGAGGCGGGGCAGTCGGCCATGGGCGACGTGTACAACTGGTTCGTCAGCGAGTTGTGCCCGCCGGAGTACGCCGCCGATCCGCATCGGCTGCTCAGCGAGGCGGCGGCCAAGCTCAAGCCGGGTGAGTCGGGACTGCTCGCCTTGGACTGGAACAACGGGAACCGGACGATCCTCGTCGACCCGCTGCTCACCGGTCTGCTGGTCGGCCAGACCCTGCACACCTCCGCCCCCGAGGTCTACCGAGCTCTCGTCGAGGCCACGGCGTTCGGCTCCCTGCGCATCATCGAGCGATTCGAGGAGTATGGAGTGAAGATCGAGTCGATCGTCGCGGGCGGAGGGATCCCTGAGAAGAACCCGTTCGCGATGCAGGTGTTCGCGGACGTGTGCAACCGCCCGTTCCGACTCAGCCGCTCGTCGCAGACGTGCGCGCTGGGCGCGGCGATCTTCGGTGCGGTGGTCGCCGGGGTGTACCCGAGCGCCGAGGCCGCCCAAGCGCGGATGACGGGCCTGAAGGACACGGTGTACGAGCCGATCCCGGAAAACGCAGCGACGTACCGCGAGCTGTACGCGCTGTACCGCGAGCTGCACGATGCCTTCGGAACCGAGACTCACTCCGGCGGGCTCTACCCGTTGATGAAGCGGCTGATCGCCATTCGCGATCGCGTCAGGAAGGGCTGATCGCGTCCGCCGGGTCGTCGAGGATGTCGGCCAAGGCGCCCGGTTCCAAGTGGCCGAGGTCTCCGTCTCCCAGAGCCTCGGCCGCCCAGACCGTGGCGGCCCGGTACGCGGCGTCTTCGGGCAACGCCTCGCCGGGGTCGTAGGCGTCGGGCCGGTGCGAGGCCAGTGGCACGTACCGAGCCGGGTCGCCCTCGCAGATCGGGCGATCGGTGCCCAGACACAGACGCACTCCCGCCTTGTGCATTGAACCAAGAGGGTTGAGCCTCCGCATCCGTTCCGGACCGAGGCTCTTGCGATAGGCCTCTTCGAAATCGGCGAGGAACTCGGGCTGCACGCACACGAAGCATCCCAGCTTGGCCAAGCGGTCGATCTGGGCCTCGTCGGCGATCATCGCGTGCTCGATGCGGTGGCGGGATGGCTCGTCGGTACCTTCGAGCGCCTGCATCGCGAGGTCCAAGGCGTGGTCTCCGATGGCGTGGATGGCCACGGACCAGCCCTCCTCGTGCGCCCTCCGAACCATCTCGGATAGGCGCGAGGGACGGTACGTGAGCACCCCGCTCCAGCCGGCAGCAGGGAAAGGTTCCCCGTGGTAGGCCCCTCGGATCGCCGCCGTACGGGCGCCCAACGCGCCGTCGGCGAAGATCTTTACGCCCGCGACTCGGCACCGCGCCGGGTCGGCGTCCGCTACCTCGCTCTGCCAGCCGTGGCGCGCCTTCGGTCCGAGGACGGAGGACCACTGCAGGTAGAGCCGGATGCGCACCGGACAGCCCCGCTTGGCGGCGAGCGGGTAGGCCCGCAGCTCCCTGCGAAGGTCGTAGTAACCGGTCATCATGTCGGCCACGGTGCCGACGCCCATGGCGGCGAGGCGGCGACCAGCGCGAAGCACCGCCTCGGCCATCGTCTCGACGTCCTCCTTCGGAGCGACCTTCCTCAAAGCTTCCTGCGCCCGCTCCAACAGCCAGCCGTTCGGCCTGCCGTCCGGTCCTCGGCCGATCCTCCCGCCGGGCGGATCTGGGGTTTCCGGGCGGATGCCAGCGATCCGCAACACAGCGGAGTTCACCAAGCTGCCGTGCCCGCTCACGTGGCGCAGCACGATCGGCACGTCCATCGAGATGCGGTCGAGATCCTCGATGGTGACGATCTGGTCTTCGGGAAGACGGTTCGGGTCGTACCCGGCTGCGACGAGCCACCGGCCATCTTCCGTCGACCGCAGCGCGTCGGCCAGCCGGTCGAGCACCTCGCTCCTATCCGTGCAACCCGAGACGGATGGGCGAACCAAGTCCAGACCCATCGGCAGAACGTGCGCGTGGGCGTCGACGAACTTCGGCCGCAGCTCCGCCCCCCGAAGATCAATCGAGCGTGCGCCAGGAACGGGCCCCTCCACGATCCGCCCCTCGGCGACCCAGATGTCTCGCACCTCACCGCGCAGAGGGTCCCGGGCGTGACGGTACACGACGGGTTCGACGGTCATGTCCGCTTGGCGCTCCTCCGGTGCCCCACCAGGCAGATCAGCACTCCGATCCAGCAGGCTTGGCTGGCGAGGGCTGGTACCGGCTGAGTGCGGAGCCACAGCGCGAGGAACAAGAACGCGCCTGCGCCCGTCATCCAGATCGCCTGCGCTCCCCTCCGCGGGATCAGCGCAAAATTGACCGCGACCAAGGCCAGCACCAGCCACTGAACCCAGGAGCTGAACGACAGGAATTCGCCTTCCGTCATGGGTTTCCTCCCGTGTGGAGTCGGACCTGGTCCACCGTGGATACTCCCACGATTCTGCAGTCCGCTCCAGCCGCATCAGGGCCCAAGCGGACCACGCCTACGCGGCGCTTGGCGGCCAATGCGAGCAGCTCCTGCTCGCCGTCGAGCGAGGGTGGCAGCAACAGCGCGTCGAAGGCGTCGTTCAGAGCCCAAACGGACAGAGCCGCGTCCGCCGAGCCGTCCGCAAAGAGCCCGAGGAACCGAAACGCCCCATCCTGCCGCGCGGTTTCCAGCACCTCGAAGGCCGCTCGGGCTACCTCCGCGGTCGCGGGTTTCCGGACTCGGAGGAACCACAAGTCAGGACGACGGCCGGCCATGCAGCTGAGCGTCTGAATGAGCTCGGCCATCAGGGCATCGCCGGCGGCGTCCGCGCGCAGGCTGCCGAGGTCGGACTCCCCGACAACCACCAGCTTTCCCCGGTGATTCCTCAGCCCGTGGCACCACAGACCCGTTGAAGCGGACACGTCCAACACCGCGTCCGTGCCGACCAAGGCCGCGAGAGTCTGTTCCCAGCAAGGGGTCGGAAGCGGCCGAAGCCAAGTCTGGGACCAGGCCTCGTTGGTTCTGCCCAAGATGCGGCTCACACCATCGACCTCCGAACGACGAGGTCCGCCAAGGCGAACAGGAACAGCCCGATGGACACGTAGCCGTTCAGGGTGAAGAACGCCATGTTCACGCGGCTCAGATCGTTCGGCCGCACCAGGTGTTGCTCGTAGGCCAACAGCAACGCCGCCACTCCGACGCCAAGGTAGAACATCGCGCCGGCCCCCATGGTCCAGCCTGCCGCCACCAGACAGCCAACGGCGAGGGCGTGACAGACGCGAGAAACCAGCAGGGCCTTCGTTCGGCCGAGTGTCTGGGGGATCGATCGCAGGCCGTGCTCGGCGTCGAAGCGGTCGTCCTGCAGGGAGTAGATGATGTCGAATCCGGCGGTCCAGAAAAGCACCGCTACGGTGACCCAGCCGATCCTCGGGTCGAGGTCGCCCCGAACGCCGATCCAAGCCGCGGCCGGGGCGATGCCGAGGCTGAGGCCCAGAACGAAGTGCGACAGCGGCGTGAACCGCTTGGTGTGGCTGTACAGGAGGGTGACCGCGAGAGCGATGGGGCAGAGCGCCAAGGCCAGCGGGTGCAGCATCGCCGCACTGAGGACCAGCAATCCCACGCTCAACAGGAAGAAACCGATCGCCTCCCCGAGGCCCAAGAGCCCTGCGGGAAGCGCTCGAGACCGTGTCCTCGGGTTCAGCGCGTCGATGTCTCGGTCCGCGATGCGGTTGTAAGCCATGGCCGCGCTGCGCGCGCCCACCATGGCGGCAACGATCCAGCCGAACTTGGACCAGCCGGGCCAACCGTCGGCCGCCCACATCATCCCGAGCATGGCGAACGGCAGGGCGAAGATCGAGTGTTCGATCTTCACCATTTCGAGGAAGACGACCAAGGCGTGCAACGGGCGGGCGACCGGAGACACTTCCGCCAAGGATGATACTGGTTTCGAGGCGTGCCCGTCGGCAGGCTCAGAACAGGCCCGACAGTCGCCCGCTCCCGTCCACGTCGATCTTGACGGCGTTCGGCTCCTTGCCCAGCCCCGGCATCAGCATGATGTCCCCCGCGAGCGCGACCACGAAGCCTGCCCCCGCCGAGGGACGCGCCTCCCGGATTTCGATCTCGAAATCCTCCGGGGCGTTGAGCAGCTTGGGGTCTTGCGAGAAGCTGTACTGGGTCTTGGCGATGCACACGAGCATGTCCAAGCTGCACCGGTACTCCGTAGCCCACTTCAGCCGCCGCTGGGCCGGGAGGTCGATGGTCACCGCAGATGCGCCGTAAACCTTCCGCGCGATGGTCTCGATCATCTTGTCCAGCGGGATGTCCGCAGGATACAGATGCCGGAACTCGCTCGGCTCGGCCGCCATGGCCGCGACCTGCTCGGCAAGCTCGAGGCAACCCTCGCCGCCGCGGCCATAGGGGTCCGCCCAAACCGCCTTGACTCCGACCGAGGAGCAGGCGTCCCGGATCAGGGCGAACTCCTCGGGGGTGTCGCTAGGGAACCGGTTGACGGCGACGAGGATCGGGGGGCCATAGTGGCGTAGGTGCGCGATGTGCCGGAACAGGTTGCCCAGACCCGCCTCTAGGCCTTTCAGATCCGCCGAGCCGCCGTGGTGCTTGAGGGCACGGACGGTTGCCACCAACACGATGGCGTCGGGCCCCCGCCCCAGCTGGCGGCACACGATGTTCAGGAACTTCTCGCCTCCCAGGTCGGAGCCGAAGCCCGCCTCGGTCACCACGTAGTCCGCGAGGCCAAGCCCGCACTCGGTTGCGATGATCGACGAGCAGCCGTGCGCGATGTTGCCGAACGGACCCCCGTGGACGAACGCCGGTCCTCCCTCGATGGTCTGCACCAAGTTCGGCTTGATGGCGTCGCGCAGCAGGGCGGCCATCGCGCCGTTGGCCTGCAGGTCGGCGGCCGTGACCGGGCTGCGGTCGGTGCGCTCCGCCACGATGATGCATCCTAGCCGCCGTTTGAGCTCCTCCAGTGACCTCGAGAGGCACAGGGTCGCCATCACCTCGCTGGCGGGGGTGACCACGAACCCGTCCGAGCGCGGGAACCCATTGGACCGGCCGCCGAGGCCGACCACGATCTCGCGCAGGGCCCGGTCGTTCATGTCCACCGTCCGGGGCCAGAACACGCTGCGCACGTCGATGCCCAGAGAGTTGCCGTTGTGCACGTGCGCGTCGAGCATCGCCGCCAGCAGGTTGTGGGCGGCGGAAACCGCCGGGAAATCGCCCGTGAAGAAGAGGTTGATCTCCTCCATCGGCAGCACTTGGCTGTAGCCGCCTCCGCAGGCGCCGCCCTTGATGCCGAAGATCGGCCCGAGAGCAGGCTCCCTGGTGGCGGGGATGGCGCTGTGGCCGAGCTTCTGCAGTCCCTGGGCCAGACCGATGGTGGTGGTCGTCTTTCCCTCGCCGGCCGGCGTCGGCGTGATCGCCGTCACGAGGATGAGCTTGCCTTGCGGCCGGCTGCGCGCGTACTCGATGGCCTCGTTGGTCAGCTTGGCCATCGAGCGGCCGTAGGGGAGGATGTCCCGCGAGGACAGCCCCGCCGACTCCGCGATCTGCTCGATGGGCCTCAGCTTGGCGCTCTGGGCGATCTCGAGGTTGTTCATCGGCTCATTGTGCCTTCTGGACCGGTCGCTCGGTGTAGCGGTTCAGGGGGTTCCACAGCATGTGCTCGCGGTAGCCGACCTCGCGGGCCGCGCGGATCTGCGCCTCCACCTGCTCCGCGCCGTACCGGACGCCGAGCGAGAAGTCCTGAAGCCAAGGCCGCAGCTTCTTGTTCGGCAGCTTCTTGGCGTAGTCCCGCAGGCTCTTGACCACGATCGTGTAAGGGGCGCGGTTCGGGTCGGGCACGCCGTACTCGCCTTTGGCGAAGTGCGAGGGGTAGACCATGGGGCAGATCAGATCGAACGGCTCCGCGATGGTCTTCAGCTCCTGGCCGATTCCTTGGTCCCCTCCGCCCGAGCTAACGATGCCGAAGATGTCGCCGGCCAACAACGCCCCCTTGGCCTCGGTGAGCGGCCGAAGGGACCTCACGAACGCGGCCACCACCTCGCTGGGCTTCGCCTTGGGGTCCGGATACTTTCGCTTCGCGGGGAAGACCATCGTCGACTTCTTTCCCTCGCTAGGGAACCGAACGTAGTCGAGCTGAATCTCCGGAAACCCGGCGTCCAGCGCGAAGCGGACGACCCCCGCGAGGAACTCCCAGTTCTTCTGGTTGTAGGGGTCCAACCAGGTGTGGCCGGCCCGATCCTTCCACGGTCGCCCCTTGGGGTCCAGCACGGCCCGGTCTGGGAACTTCTTGGGAATGAAGTCGTCCCGGAAGCAGGCGATGCGGGCGATCGGGTACACGCCGGCTTTGCCCAGCGACTCGACGAGGCCCTTTGGGTCCCGAATGGCCACGCGCTCGGCACCGGCCGACTTGGCAGGCTCCAAGCCCATCTTGGCGTAGAGAATGCCGGCGTCCCGCAGGTCGATGACCACGGCATTCATGTCGTTCCTCTTCAGGAAGCCTCGGATCGCCTCCATCTTGCGCTTGGACCCGGCGGACCAGGCGGTCAGGTACACGGCCTTCACCACCTCGGGCTTCTGGATCGCTGGCTTTGGCGGCGCGGGCTTTCGGGCGGCCGGACGGTCGGCTTTCGTCACTGCAGCAGTCTCGGACTTCCTGCCGCAGCCGCCGAGCAAGGTCAGGGAAAACATCCCGGCGACGACGTACACTAGGGGCCGCTTGCTGTGAAGGCGCATCATCTTCGGGGAGTTCTGGTCGGGGTTCTTGCCGTATGGTCCTGGGGCTGCGGAGCTCCACGGGAAAGCAGGGATGCCGACCGTCCGCAACGCCCGGCTCGCGCGGAGGCTCCTCTGCGTGTCACAGACCGTCCAGCGGATCGGATGGGCGGCGTGCTGATCGTGGAGTACCACCGCATCGCCAAGAACGAAGCGAGGTGGGATCGGTCCGTCGCGGCGTTCCGAAAGGACCTGGAGCGACTTTACCGCATGGGCTTTCTGCCCGTCACGCTGACGCAGTACCTCGACGACCGGATGGACCTGCCGCCGGGCGCCTCGCCCGTGGTGTTCACGTTCGACGACTCGCATCCCTCCCAGCTGCGGTTCCTCGACGATGGATCGATCGACCCGAACTGCGCGGTTGGCATCTGGCAGGCTTTCGCCAGGGAGCACCCTGACTTTCCCGTGCGTGCGACGTTCTTCGTGCTGCCACCGTCGCCGTGGGGCCAGCCCCGGCAGGTTGCTGCCAAGCTCAAGCTTCTCCAGCAGCTGGGCTGCGAGGTGGGCAGCCATACCTACAGCCACGCGAACCTCGGCAAGCTGAGCCCCTCCCAGGCGGAGGCGGAGCTGGTCCGCTCCAGCGGGTGGATCGAGCGGGAGTTCGGCCGCAGGCCGGAGGCCATCGCCTTGCCATACGGCGTTTCGCCCAAGGATCCTTCGCTCCTGCGGAAGGCGGGCTTCCGCTGCGCGTTGCTGGTCGGCGCGGGCCCGGCGCCATCACCAGACGACCCCAAGCGAAACCTGCTGCGGCTGCCGAGGGTGCAAGCCATCGATGGGCCGTACGGTCTCACGGATTGGCTGGATCGGATCGAGGCAGGCAAGGTCAAGCCGTACGTGGCGCCCTGATGCGCGGCTCGGGCCCAAGCATCGGCGGGCCGGGCTTTCGCCCGG
>FWPV01001279.1_pt1 | contig 71302 bp, 67 predicted proteins | sample 2228371 | NCBI WGS metagenome assembly FWPV01 (sample SAMEA103939776, study PRJEB20133) | metagenome
AAAATTTTTTTACCTGAAATTCTAAAATGAAAATTTCGTTTTTCAGATGCCCTCCGAAAACGTGAAAATATTCGGATAGCACTTTTTATCTCTTTTCTTTCGTGTCGTTCCGTGTGTTTCGTGGGCAATGTGTTTTTATATTTCTCTGCCATGGTTCATGTTAGAAATTTAGGTTGAATTTCAAACTGAAATTCCAAAAAGAACCTCCGCAGACGAATATGAAGCTCCTCTGCCTACGAAACACCCCTAATGATGCGTTAGAATCAAAACAAAAAATGCCTTCAGCGTAATTTTTGTGTGTTCTGTTGGGCTTCAAGAATAAATTTTCATCTTAGAATTTCGGGTTTAAAAATAACCAATCTCACTCTTGTTCCAAAATGGTCCCCAGGCGTGATCAATGCAGTCAACTGCGAAGGGACAACGCTCCAAATCTGTCGCGCTCAGATTTATTCTGAATCTTAGACAAGTGATCGCCTGGTCGATGTTCACCACAGGAAATAGAATGAATCAATAGCTGCCCGCATCCAGCTTTACTTTGCCGCGGAAGATCCAATAGATGCTCACGGTGTACGCGATCACCAGGGGGACTCCAATGATCGCGATGATGAGCATGATGGACAGCGTTTTATGCGATGACGCCGCACTATAGATCGTCAGGCTATTTGAAATATCTGGGATCGATAGCACGATATTGGGATACATGCCGATGCCAAAGATGGTCATCAGGGCGATCATGGCTGCGCAGGATGATAGAAAGGCGCGAAAGTCATTGCCATGAACGATCTCCCGCGGAATGTTGGCAATGGCCAGCATATTCAAAAATGGGACAATAAACAATAACGGCTGCTGCCGGAAATAATACACCATGTGCGGGACAAAAATCAGCGTGACCATCGTCGTGGTGACATAGCAAATGATAAAGAAAATGATGGTATTATTTACCCATCCGCGCACCTTGTCGTGCAGTTCCCCTTCCGTTTTCAGGACAACATAGATGGCGCCGTGCATCATGAATAATGCAACCGTGGTGATGCCAACGAGCAGAGAATAGGGGTGGAACAGGCTCCAGAAAGAACCGATGTAATCGCCTTCAGCATTGAGTGGGATACCCCAGATGATGTTGCCCAGTGCAACGCCCAACACCAGGCTGGAGATAATACTGCTGATGCTAAAGCTGATATCCCAGGTTTGGCGCCACCAGCGCATCGGTTTTTTGCTGCGGAATTCAATGGCAACGGCGCGAAAAATCAGGCCGAACAGAAAGATCATGAAGGCCATGTAGAAACCGGAGAACACTGTCGCGTAGGCGCGAGGGAATGCTGCGAACAGCGCCCCACCACCGGTCACCAACCAGACCTCATTGCCGTCCCATACTGGTCCAATGGCGTTCAATAGCAGCCGGCGATCGCGATCGGTTTTGGTGAACAGATGCAGGGCGCCGACCCCGAGGTCGAAACCATCGAGCACTGCGTAACCAGTAAACAGAATGCCCACCAGGGCGAACCAGATCGTATTAAGATCGAATGCGATACTCATGCCAAATGTCCCTCCTTCAGTTGATCGTCCACTGGGCCATGTTGAATCTTGTCATTCAACAAATAGATAAAAAGTGCAGTTAACATGAAGTAGATGACACCAAATATAACCAGCGAGGTGACCACCTCATTTGCGGTCACGGTTTTGGAATACGCTTCTTCTGTGCGCAGCAGGTTATAGACGATCCATGGCTGTCGGCCGATCTCCGCGGAGAACCAACCCAGTTGGTTGGCAAATTGGGGACCCAAAACGGATAGCACAAAGAGCCAGAGTAACCAGCGATAGTCGAACAGCTTCTTTCGCCACCATAAGAACAGCCCCAGCCAGGAGAGAGCGATTAATCCCACGCCGATGATCACCATGGCGTGATAGGTCTGGAACACGATCGCGACCGGGGGACGATCCGCTGGCGGAAACGACCTGAGGCCAATGACAGGGTCTTTTGGATCACCGCTGAGCAGAAAACTCAACAGTCCCGGAACGCTGATGCCATAGACCTTTTCGTTTTTCTCATCGACCCAGCCGATCAGATGATAGGGTGCAACTTCTTTTTCAGGGAAATGAGCTTCGAAAGCTGCGAGTTTGGCCGGCTGATATTTGCGGACCACGATCGCGCTATAATGACCGGAGGCGAGCTGCAACACTGAGGCGATCGCCCCCACCACCAGCGCGATTTTAAACGAGCGCTCAGCAAATTCGATATGTCGTTTTTTCAGCAAATAGTAGGCGCTCACGCTGAGCACCAGAAAAGCGCCAGCCTGCCAGGCTCCGTACAACACATGGGTGAGCCGATCGATCGTTGATGGATTGAAAATCATCTGCCAGAAACTCACAATTTCAGCGCGAGCGGTCAGTCCTTCACCAACGATATGATGTCCGGCAGGGGTTTGCTGCCAGGAATTGGCGACCACGATCCAGACGGCGCTGAAATGAGCGCCAAAGGACACCATGATGGTGGAAATAAAATGCGTTCGGGGTTTTACTTTGTTCCAACCGAACAGCAAGATGGCCAAAAAGCCGGATTCGAGAAAGAACGCGAAAATCCCCTCAGCCGCCAGGGCACTCCCGAACACATCACCAACATAGCGCGAATAAGTGGCCCAGTTGGTGCCGAACTGAAACTCCATCACGATCCCGGAGGCGACTCCCAGGGCAAAAATCAACCCGAAAATCCTCACCCAGAATCGCGTCATCTGATGATAGAGCTCATTTTTCGTTTTGAGATACATGCCCTCCATGATGATCAGAATGATGCTGAGCCCAATGCTCATCGGCGGAAAAATGTAATGAAAAGCAATTGTGAGACCAAATTGAATACGGGAAAGCAAAAGGGCATCCATAAAGGTTCTCCAGAAATTTTTCCAAATAGCTGACTGTTTGCGGAGCAAAAATACTAATATTATCACAAAAATGCAAGCATTAAAAACAGGCCCACGAAACGGGGGGTAAAGAAATTGAGATCGATTGAATTTTTCTATTGACAATTCGAACAGAAAGGTTTAGATTCTCCCACAAAAAGTCACAATGAAAAGGACCAAGCGATTTATGAGTAAAGCAATTTTGACCACCACGGTGGGCTCTTATCCGGTGCCCGATTGGTTAGTAGCCCACCCCAGCGAACAGGCGCTCATCGATGCCACGCGGGTTGTTTTTGACATCCAGCGCCAGGCTGGGATCGACTTGCCCACCGATGGGGAACTGTATCGCTTCGACATCAACCATCCAGACACCAACGGCATGATCGATTACTTTATCGGCAAAATGGATGGGGTCACGACGCAGATCGGCCGCTCGCAGGTTGAGGCCTTTCGAGAGAAAGCCGAAATGGCATTCCGAGCCAAACCGGCCGGGGTTGTCATCGGCCCGATCGGCGAGGGGCACTTGGACCTGCTGAGCGACTGCGAGCGGGCGGCCGCCATTGCCAGCAGCCCTTTCAAATTTACACTGACCAGCCCTTACATGTTAGCCAGAACCCTGGTCGATCGTTACTATCATGATTTCGAAGCGCTGACGCGGGCAATTGCGGATGTTCTGGCTGATCAGGTCAAAGGGCTGCCATGCGCCTGCATCCAGGTGGATGAGGCGAATATCCCGGGCAATCCCGACGATGGCCCACTGGCCGCAGCAGCCATCAATATCGTGCTCGATGCGATCACTGTCGAAAAAGCGGTTCATTTTTGCTTTGGAAATTACGCCGGCCAAACCATTCAACGCGGCACATGGAGGGCATTGATCGGATTTCTCAACAGCCTCCATGCCGATCATCTAATTCTGGAGTTAGCCCATCGCCCGGAGAGCGATTGGGATGCACTGGCCCAAATCGATACCAGGATCCAGTTGGGGATCGGCGTCATCGATATCAAAGTCAACCATATCGAAACCCCAGATGAAGTGGCCCACCGAATCGAAAAAGCAGTTAAAAAATGCGGAATCGATCGCGTTCGGTATGTCCATCCAGATTGCGGCTTCTGGATGCTGAAACGCTCCATCGCCGATCGAAAAATGGCGGCATTGGTTAAAGGCAGAGATCTGTTTCTGGCACAGTAAAAACGAAATCAGGGATCATTGGGCAATTGTCAATTTGGGAAGAGGTCAATGATCATTTTATAGGACAATAGCGGATTCCACGAGTTGGATATTTGAAAGCCGTATCGAGCTGCAATTTTCGAGTAATCTCAGCTACGATGAACTGGAATGATGGAATAATTAACTTGATTTTCAATTATTCCATCATTCCACAAGCTGATCCTGCTCGGTTAATAGCCAAGTTCTTTAGCTAATTTTTGGGCATCATAGAGCTTTTTCAGCGCTTCGATGATAAACGCGCTATGCACCGATACAGCGCGATTGGTGTTATCATCATATACAAATCGTCCCACCAGACTTTCGATATTGCCATCGAAAATCAATCCCACCAATTCGGCATTTTTGTTGATCACCGGCGAACCAGAGTTACCGCCAATGATGTCATTGGTGCTCACGAAATTGACTGGGGTCGCGAGGTTCAGCTTATTCTTCCGTTCCCAGAATCGTTTGGGCAGCTCAAAAGCGCCCTGTTCATTGAAACTGAGACTGCGATCATAGAGTCCGTACAGGGTGGTCTTATAAGGGGCTTTGGTGCCATTCATCGGATAGCCTTTCACGGCCCCGTACGACAGTCGCAGTGTAAAGGTCGCGTCAGGATAATTCTCCTTGCCATAGACCGCAAATCGGGCCTGGGCGATCTTTTCGCTGGCGGGCGTCAGAATGCTCTGAACATTCTTCTTGTCATCTTCGATCTGTTGCCGCTGCAACGGTTCAAGTTTTCGCGCGAGAACAATGAATGGATCTTCGGATTGAGCAACTGCCTCCGCACCACCTTCGATTAAAGACCGGCGGAAATTGACATCATCCAGTCTGGTATTGGCAAGCATGTCTCGCGTGACTTCCGCAGGAGTGCGACCATCGAGAATGATCTTCAGATAAGGATCATCCGGTCCTAATTCATCCAGGGCCAATTGCATCATTCCGCTCATGGTGGCCTCTTCCAGGTCCTTATAGATCGGAGCTGGCGAGAACAGGCGATAGCGCAACTGTTCTAACTGGCTATCATGAAAACCATCCAAGCGATCCGCATCGGGTTTGGCGACCTCGGCCACGTACAGTACGATTTGATTGGCGATATTGTAGAATCGCGAGCTGAGCGCCATCCTTTGATAAAATCGCTGCGGAGCGATCTGGTATTGATGAGCGATGACCTGACTGATGGCATCCCAGGCTGAGCCGTACCTTTCGCGCCACTCAGGGTTGTCATCGATCTTTTGGCGAAATTCCAGTTCCTGCTGCCGGGCTTTTTCCATTAATCGGATGTCTTGCAAGCCCTGATATTCTCCAGTTTGCGCCTTCTTGCCATTCTCCAATCCGAAAATTTGCCCCAAAGCGCGTCGATACTGCTCCGGCCCCTGGTTGGCATAATTGTAGAGGATCTCTAATCGCTTATTGATCATCTTGAGCATCATCGGATATTGGACGTCTCTCAGAAAGACGAGCTGATCGTAGGTGTTCAGCCGATTGGTCGAACCAGGATGCCCTGAGACAAAAACAAGCTCTCCGTCCGCTGCCCCTTTGGCATTGATCTTCAAATAATGCGGCGAACGAATTGGCCGATTGTTCTCATAAACACGGAAAAACGCCATATCCAGATCATAGCGCGGATAGGTGAAATTGTCATCGTCTCCGCCGAAAAAGGCGATCTGTCGCTCTGGTGCCATCACAAGCCGCACATCGGTGTAACGTTTGTATTGGTACGCCCAATACTCCCCACCACGATACAGCGAGACCACATTGGTGGTGAGACCGGTTTTATCCAGATACTCCTTTTCAATTTTAGCGATCTCCGCCTCGCGCGCCTTCAGCGCTTCTTGCTCGGTCATTTCCGGTGTCACCACGCCCAATACCCGATCGGTCACGTTTTCCATGGCATAAAGCACATTGAGCTCCAGATCGGGACATTTCACCTCCTGCTCCAAGTTTTTGGCATAAAAGCCAGTGGCGACATAGTTCTTTTCGGCCGTGGACATCTTTTGCAATTGCCCCATCGCGACATGATGATTGGTCAACACCAAGCCGTTGGGGCTAACAAACGAACCAGAACCACCGTCATTGAACCGAACACTTGCCAGCCGCACATGATCCAGCCACTCCTGTGTCGGGGTGAAACCGTATTTCTCCGCCAATTGCTTCACCGGCGGATTGTCGAACGTCCACATCCCCTCATCTGGGGCGGATTGAAGTTTCATTGATAAAACAGAAAGCACCAATATACCGGTAACGAGCGCAGCGAATAGCAAACGATTCTTTTTGACCATGAACCACCTCTCTGTTTGATGAATAGTTTCGATTTTTTTGATCACTGATTGGTCAGATATTGGACGATGATCGTCCCTTGGATGAACCAAGAAACTTATACGACCTCAATGAATAAAGTTCCATTGAACCATGAAGCTGGCGTTGATAATTTAAAGTGATGTTCGATTATAGTGATTCACTGCGGCGTAGAATATTCATTCGATGGTTTCAGATTCGCACGCCTATTTTTGCTCTGGCCTGGGATAAAAGTCGATCTCCAGTTTAAAGCCATCAACAGTTTGAACCAGCATGGCGAAATAAATCGCTCCAATACTGGATTGGCGCCAGATGCGCTGACCCCTTGGGCTTAAAATCACCTGTTCAATTTTTTCGGGTGAAGTCCCATGAAAAGTCGCGGAGGTAATTCTGGGTTGATCCGGAGGCGCAGCGAGTCGAACCAGATCAGCTCGAATGGCTTTCATTTTTTGAAATAGCGATGCCAGAAAGTCCTCTGCTTGATCCGCAAAATAGGGATGCGGTGAAAAATGTTGGGCCAATAGAAAATGCTGCGTTTCGTCGATCGCGATGCCGATGCCAGCCCGGTTCATGGTGGAATCGATCATTGCAGCATAGTGCGCCGGGCTATGGATCAAATTGTAGAACGCTTGATCCAAATTCGGCGCTTTGGCGACATTTTCCTTGATCAATTCGATGATCTTGAATTTTCGCCGGCGCCCATCCAACACTTCTCCATCTTTGGGCGCCACATGAGCGCAGAAATTTTCCCGCGCCATCCGATCGGCATAATACTGGGACAAGCTGGTCAGTTGCGGATCTAATATCAAACTTCGATGCCCCAGTCGCTGCCGGAGGGCATTGATCTTGGCCAGCATCCGATTTCGGCTTTCCTGTAGATCGAATTGGTCCAAGCGTGGCGGAGTCGCCAATTGAGGTGGCGGCAAAATCGGGAGGTAATTGCCACAATAAAATGGGATGTTGATCAGCGCATTTCCATAGGCATCGTTGATCTCGATCTGGTAGCTTCCCTGGGAGCGCGGAATATATTCCAGCCAGCATCTTCCATCTGGATACATTGGCACAGCCTCTTTGCCCACAGAGAATTGAGCGAGGGGCTTATTCGATCGCAATCGGATAAGATCCACCCGACCATCCGGCCGTTTGATATACGCATTTGGCTGAAAATAAGCCCGAATCGTTAGGTCCAATTTCAGTCGCTCCCCGACCTTGACAATTGGCTCTATCCGCTGATTGAATTTCACCCCTGCACCGATCACCGTGGGGAGAACTTCGGCAAGCATAACTGGCAATTCATGCCATTGCCCCCAATCCGAGGCGATTGTGTACCAGCTTCCATCTGCCGAACGGGCGCCCCGAATACGAACCAATGCCTCCCCTGGTCCGAATCCCTGCAACTCCATTGGATCGATTTGAAATGACCCGCGGCTGTTGGAAATTATCAAGCTCTTCTCGTGGTCATCCTGCTGGATCTGCAATTCCACCAACTCGTTCTGCGTCTCCCAGACAAGCTTCGGCTGAAAGTCGACCATCTTCCACGTGAAATCGCTAACGGGGAATAATGGCATTGGCTCCGACCTCATTGGAACAACAGCCTTCAACAGATGGGTGCCGAGCAATTGATAATTCGCCTTCAGGCTGAAATTATAAAGGCCAGCATATTTGAGGTGAAGCGCTAAGGAGAAATGTCCATGTTGGGTTTTCGTCTCGGCCGTTTTATAGTAGTCCACTGCCCCATCTAACAACTGAAGATCTGCCGAAATGATAACATCCTCCATCGCATTGAGCAATTCTCCATGCAGCACATAGATTTCGCCGGCCCGAAATATTTGGGGCAGGGGCCGATCGAAGCGCACGTTGTCAAACGGGCCTCGCTCAGATTGGTCGTTGACCCCATCCAGAAAGAGCCAGCCACTCCACAATATGATCAGCACCAGAGCCGTAAAGCTTCGCATTGCCATCTCCTCCTTCTCGCTCGATACAAAAGATGACCACCAACTGTTTTTATCGCTTAAAACTGGGGCGCGGACTTCGAGCCGAAATTATCAATCGGCAGAGGGTTGATGAATTGTCGGCGCTTCTATTTGGTTCATTATAGATATCGGAACGAACCATGGATCCATGCCGAATGCCGTTGAAAGCTCTTAAAATATCGCGAGGAACGTTGGATCAATCTTAAGTAATGGCCTTTTATTCTTCTGTAAAACACAGCAATATCATCTTGGTCCTTGCGTTCCTGTTACAAAACTCCTGAGTATTATATCGGCGCGTGTCAGCAGTGCTGGCCTCGAACGAATCTTTGGCGCTCTTGTCTCAAATGAGCCTTGTCCCCACGCTAACCGATGCCAATTTTGCCGTAAAATCTGGTAATCAGGGTTTTGAGGCTTTGGATCTCGCGTGCGTCGAAGATCCTAAGCCAATAGACCAACGCCAGAAATAATATCAACAAGATCGATTGAAACAGCGTTTGAGAGGGAAATTTTAGCCAATGATCGAACAGCACAATCAGCCCGGTGATCAAGGCGATCTTCACCAATTTCACCCGCTCATATTCAATTGGATAGATACGTTGAGTGATCCAATACAGCGATAGCGCCATCACGAAATAGGCGATCAGGGTGGCATAAGCAGCGCCCATGAGCCCGAACCAGGGGATGAGCAAGATATTGGCGATGATATTGATGACGGCTCCAATGACATTGATGTAAGCGAAATACTTCGTCTTGCTGGTGAGGAAGATACCGGCTTGAAAGTTGATGTAGAACCCATAAAAGATGTACGCCAAAATCACAATCGGGACGATTTGCAGGCTGCCCCAGTATGCGCGGTCGACAATTGTATAGCCAAATAGGCTGATCCGAACGATATGCTTCATAAACATGGTAAAGAATAAAAAGACCAAACTACACAGCAGTGCGAAATAAGTCAGCACTTTGGCGAAGACATTTCTGGCGTTTTGTTCGTTGGCCATGCTCAGGAAGAACGGCACCCAGGCGACATTAAAGGCATTGATGAACAGCTTAATGACCAATGATACTTTGTAGCCTGCGCCATAGATGCCAACGGCCTCCATGCCAAGATATCGCTCGATTATTTTTCGATCCACCGAATCGATCAAGAAAATAGCCAGCGTAGAGGGCAGAAATGGAAGCCCAAATGCCACCATTTTCTGAAGCAGTTCAGATGAAACCGGGGCAAGCAGATGCTGGAAACTGATCGGCAACAGCATGAGGAAAGTAATTCCTGAAGCGAGGAGATTGGCCAATAGGATACCTTTCAGGCCCATTTCGTCATAGACGACGAACTGAATGTTGAGCGCGCAGTTGATAACCACATTCAACAGGCTTACCAGGCCGTAAAAAACAGCTTTCTCTTCGGCGCGCAGGATGTTTTTGGACAGCAGAATAAACGCATCCAGCGATAAAATGCCGACGACCATGCCCATGAGGGACTGATACTGACGATCCTGAAACAGCCAGATTGAAAGCTGAGTTTTGAAGCAATAGGTAAGCAGCGAGAGTCCGACCGCCAGCGCAGCGGTTGCGAAAAACGCCGTTGAAAAATATTGATCCTTTTTTCGCCGATCTGGCTCGATGATGTAGTATTGCAAGAACGCGGTATTCAGCCCAAACGAGTAAACGATCGCCATGAAGCCAATGAACAGCAGCAAAATATTGAACACGCCGTATTCGCCAGGATTGAGTTTTTTGGTATGAACAGGCAGCAGGATGATGATAATGGCCTTGGACAGCACCTGTCCAATACCATAGATCAACGATTGCTTTGTCAGTCGCAGAATAGCTTTCAGCATGAAATCTCCACGGTTACAGCGGCCAGGTCGGCAATTTCAATGGCACCGAGGCGACTTGCTGTTGAGCAGATAGTTGATGCACCTGGCAGGGAAGTTTTCGATCCTCCAAAAATATATCAATCGATTTACCTGTTGGGCAAATGAACGTAATGCCGCTCAAATCGTCTGGGCCGAGCTCGTAGGCAGGAAAGCTTGCCAGCGACCGTTGGATTTTGATGCGATAGTGCGTATCGGAGCTGTTGGCTGACCATTTGAGATATTTGTGAACGAAATTGTAATTCAATAATCGACTGGTGGTCTCGACCCAAATTTTGCCTGCATGATATAGCTCGGCGAGTTGCTTCAGCTTCTGAACCGTGGCCGCTGGCAGTGGCAGCCGATTTCTTTTGTCCTGCTGATCTCCAAGATGGATATAGAGGATCAGGTAGCCCTGCTTTCTCAGCAGATGTTCAAGGACCTTATCGTTCAATAAAAAGTGAAGGTCATCCGACCAATCCAATTTGCCATGACCGTAGCGCTTGAACCTGAACAAAATATTGCCATCCCGAAGTTGATCGACCTGGATCAGATTGTTCTCAAAATCGAAAGGTTGCCAGGGGACGAAGTGTTTGTGATGGAATTTGAAGTACAACAAATCAGCAAAGGAGAAGTAGCCTTTGATGATGCTTTTTAATTTAGCTTTGCACCCGGCATAGAGTGGGCTGCGCCAATAAGCCTCGCTAAATCGCACGGGTGCATCCTGGCCGACCAGACTGGTAAGCGAAGCTTCACCATCCCAGTAGAATCGCACCCCATAATCGACCAATAGATCCGAATGATAGAAGTCGAACGCCCCCGATGTGCCATTCTCTGCATGGGTGGGAATGTCGCCTTTCCCCCAGGACAACGGACCGATGTTCTGGACACTTTCAATGCCACCATGATTGGTCCATACGCGAATTTTCAGGTTATATTTCTGAAGTTCTTCGAGCGCCATGACCGCCCGCTTCCTGGAAAAATCGCTAATCGCTGGAAAATTTCCGTAGCTATGCATGACATCCAGGATACCTGCTTGAATGAAATCGCGGATCAGTGCTGCATGCGATGAGGGTTTGCCATTGAGATCCTCAAAATATGAAAACGCCGCATTACTGATCCCCGGCCGGTCATACATCCAGAACGAATCCCCCACCGGCATACCGAGCCCTGGGCCCAGGGGAGTATCTTCTCGGGTGTTGAGGAATTTGTGAATATGAACAAAATTCTCGAAACTCGTCCCGTCGATATCGCTGCAAATAGCAATGGCAGCCTGATAGGGATGGGGAAATTTTCTGAGCTTGATCGTCTCCATGCCTGCTCCTGTTGCTAAGTCCTTTGACCGATCGGTTTGGCTGGAACACCAGCGACAATTGTATATGGGTCGACGTCCTTGGTCACAACCGAACCGGCTGCAATAACTGCGCCGTCCCCAATAGTGATCCCCGGCAGCACAATGCCATACGCGCCGATCCAAACATCGTTGCCAATGACCACGTCTCGTTCCGTTCCAGGCTGTTCCCGAATCAATTGCTCCCGCTTTAGCCCATGATTGTCCGAGGTGATGAAAACTCCCGGGCCGCACACGAAATTGTCGCCGATTTTAATGATCGATTTCTGTCCAGCCCAGATATAGCAATGCCGGTTGAGGTGACAATTGTCGCCCAAAAAAATATTCTGTGGGTTGGCGAATGAAACGGTCGGCCGGATCGCTGTGCCCCGGCCAACCGCGCCCAGATGCATGATCGCCCAGACATTATGCGAACAAAATAGCGCGATCGATTGCCGCACCTGGCGCCAGAAAACTCCAGAGAAAATGATCCTGAGATATTTTATCACTGTCTTCATCGTAAAATTGATGATCGAACATGAAAAGGATTCAGCCGTTCAGAATGGCGCGGTCGCTCCACTTCACCAAATGAAATCCATTGCTAACATAGCGAAACTGGTATTTGCCATTTTTGTCGGAGCTTGCTGATGATCCAGCGGAGCTGGCAGCGCATCGAAGCGCTGTAGCTTCGCCAGCGTTGTTCAAAATGATGAAACATCGGTTCGCCAGTGAGCTCACCGAGGCACCTCAGTTGTTCGATATGAAGCCGATGATAAGCTCGGGACGCCAGCCGATGCGAGGCGTGTTGATCATAATAGGACCAGAACCCGGCATCGTAACGATGGATATTGGACTTGAGGCTATCGATCAACTGGGCGAAAAATTGTCGGGCTTGATGATCCTCCAGATATTGCGCGTACTCATAAATCCCGATTATAGCAAAGATGAAGCCGTTCAATACGCCGGTCATAAAGTGCGGCGAAGGATATTCCTCGATGATCGGTCTGCCATCGGGAAAGCTGGCCATGACGCCCCCTTCATGGGCTTTAACCGAAAAAATTTTCATTGCGGCCAGTGCGGTATCGCGAAAGATCGCGTTTTGGGTGATCTGATGAGCTCGCAACAGCACGGATAGCGCCTCGGCCTGCGCCATGCCCGAAATCCACCCGGGACTGATACGATAAAGGGGAATAGCGATCCGATAATACCAGACCAGCGAATTGCCCGGGCCAGCCTCGGCATTCTGCACCAACCAATTTGCCTGAGTCAAAAAGATCTCCCTCGATCGCGCTTCCCCGGACTTCCAATATCGATTAAAATGATATAAGCCGTACTGGCACACCGTAATCGGGTTGTGTTGCCAATCGGGTCGCCGCTCGAAACGGGTCAGCGGAATCCCTTGCGGATTGAATTCATATTCAGAAAAATCCTCTCCCAGGCTCGCTCGATACTCTATCGGATAAGGACCTAATTTCATCACCTCAGCTCGTACATTTCGGGACGTCGATCCTCGAAAATTTGATTATTCGATGTGACCCACTTCTCAAAAGCTTCCTGCGGATCGATCTCAATGACCATCGCCTCTTCCCTATTATTGCTCGCCCGGTACAAGATTTGTCCTTTCGTGCCAGTAATCTGGCTTCCCCCCGTAAAAGTGAGCGTTTTTCCGGCGCGCTGTTCAGTGCCAATTCGATTGGCAGTAACGGCAAAAATGCGATTTTCCAGACAGCGGGTGACCATCGCATTCTGGCAATACGGCAGTACCAGATTGGATGGATGACAGATCACCTGTGCGCCTTTCAGCGCCAGCGTCCGCGCAGCTTCCGGAAAGATCCAATCGAAGCAGATCATCAATCCCACCTTCGCCAAACCGATGTCCCATATTTGAAAAGGCAAATCCCCAGGAGCAAACCAAAATTTCTCCTGATCGAATAAGTGGATCTTTCGATACAAACCCAATACACCAGTGCGATCCACCAGGACCGCTGAGTTGTAGAAGGCATCTTCATATCGCTCAGCAATGCCAGCCACGATGTGAGCGTTTAGTTCTCGTGCCAGACCGATCAAAAATTGAACGGTCTCTCCTTCAGGTATTGGCTCGGCCAACCGCTCCAGTTCCTCTCTCGCTGTGAACAAATAGCCAGTATTAAATAATTCTGGCAATACCCAAAGATCCGCAGTCGATTGGTGGATCAGATGGGCGATCGCATTCAAGTTAGATCGCTTATCGCCGAATCGAACATCAAATTGCGCAAAGCCGACTTTCATTCGCATTACTTCGCCAGTTAATCAATCAATTGCTATATGCAGAAATATCGAATACCCTAATGATAGTAGCGCATTGAGCCTGCCGAATCACCTGCAATTTTTGTAGCAGGGCGGTCATCACATTGTTCAATGCCGAAACCGCCTTTTGCCGTCATCCCCTAATTCACCAGAAAAATTATCAGAACAAACAGCAGGGAGATAAAAAAAATTTTCCGTCTCGCAGCGCCAAAAAAATTGACAGTTGACCTGTATGTTAGTCGATCCTCATCGATCGCTGTTAAAGCGATATTGGATAGGCTCCGTACCGATGCGCGGTGCTGATCATGGCAAAATAGTTTTTGAATGGCACGTACTCTGGAACGGTATTCCCGGATCCCAGGCAATACCCCCCATCCGGTGCGACGTTTTTCAACAGGAACTTCACCTGCTGCTCGATCTGTTCGGGGGTCCCTCGGGCGAGGAGATCGACATCCACGTTGCCAACCAGGCAGAAATCTGCTCCCCGCTTCCGCTTCAATTCCACGATATCCATGGCCTGGGGTTCGATCGGTTGCAGGGCATTGACTCCACAATCCTTCAAATCATCCAGCACGCTCCAGATATCCCCATCCGTGTGGTAGATAAAAGGGATGTCGTGCTTGCGGCACAGATCGCCGATCTTTTTCATCCATGGAAATAAAAAGGTCCGATACACCTGGGGCGATACGAACAGCCCAGTGTTGATCGCAATGTCGTCGCTGTAAAAGATCGCCCCGATGCGATCGAAAGTGACGATGGTTTCGAATAGGCTAAGAACGATGGAGCCGATCTTGTTGAACAGCGCCTCCACCAGCGCTGGATTATCGATCAGGGCAAAGGAGAACGTCTCGAACCCCATAAAATCCCAGGTCCAGGTAAAAATATCGCCGTATTGGCCGATGATCTTCATATTAGCGGGCAACAACTTCTGCGCCAATTCGAAATCGGAATAATCCACTTCCTCCATTTTGGGCCAGCGAAATCGTTCGAAATCCTCCATTGTAGTAATGATGCCCTCTCCGCTGGCGTGCCAACTGCGCTCATTGACATTTTCCGTGGACCGCGAAATGCGCTCCCCCTCTTTCGGCTGGATCTTGTCAGGATTCATATCGATTTTCGGCGAAATTTTCACATAGTCGTACCCAGCCTTTTGGTAGAATTCAATGCGCTCCTTTAAACCGATGATGGGCTTGCCTAAGAATTGGGACATAATGGTCTCGGCGATGCCGAGCTCCAGTAGCGGCACCCGATCCGGTTGTCCGCCGAATAATGCTGTGCGCAGTCGATCGAAATCCGGCTGATAATTCATTCCCTTGCCTTCCATTTCTGATCATTCCTCACTCAATCTTTGCCTCCCCACTTGAAAGCTGGCCTGTGCCTTGTTGGAATTTGGGCCGTTGCGCCGATGGGAGACGCATCATTTTCAGGCGAATCAAACTTAAAAAAATAATCCTGCAAAATCAAGCAAAATTTTTGAGAAATAAATTTAAAAAAACTGCTTGACTCTTTGATGAAAAATTCATATTGTCTATTCATTCTATGCATGTCGAACGATCGAATGGTAATGAACCAATGCGCATGAAAAACGGAATAGAGGATCTTACGACCAAATGGAGACAAGAATGTTCGGAATCTCTACTGCCTGGAAATCGCCTGATATTTTAGATGGGGACGTTTTAATCGATGAGCTCGAAAAAACCGGCGTCCCAGGCATCGAATTGGATTATCGGATCACGTCCCAGGGTCTGGAGCAGATCAAAAAGCGGCTTGGAAACGGCTCGCTCCAGGTATTGAGCCTGCATAATTACTGCCCCTATCCAGAGCCGCTGCCCATTGAACACGCCTCTGGAGATGGTTACTCCCTCGCATCGATTGATGAATCGGAGCGCCAGTTGGCAATTCAGTATTCGATCCGGACTTTGCGACAGGCTCATGACCTGGGGGCGAAGGCTGTGGTGTTCCATCTGGGACGAGTGGCGATCGATCGCGAGAACGAGCGGTGGTTCGAGCTGTTCCGCAATGGCCATTTCGCTGATGAGCAAGGCCGACAATTTTTCCAATCAAAGCTTCAGGAAAGAAGCCGTGCCAAAGCCCCATATTTCGAGGCATTATTGAAAAGCCTCGATCAGCTTAATCAGGAGGCCGAACATCTGTCCTTATGGATCGGGATCGAAAACCGCTACTATTACGACCAGTTGCCCAATTATGAAGAGATCGGCGAGCTGTTAGATCGTTTTGCCAGGGGCCGAATCGGCTACTGGCACGATACCGGCCATGCCCAAACAGCGGAGACCTTTGGCCTGGCCCAGCACGAGCAGTTTTTGCGGCGATATGGCAAGCAATTGATCGGCATCCACCTCCACGATGCGCAAAACAGCGGTTACAACGATCATTTTGCCCCAGGCAGCGGACTGATCGACTTTGATATGATCCGTCGCTTTTTGCCCGAACAGGCCATCCGCATCATTGAGGTGCATCCAAAAGTCAGCCTGGACGAGCTAAAACAGGGCATCGCTTTCTTAAAGCAGAAGGGAATTGTTTGATTCATTTCCCAGATGCAATGTTCAGCAAGTATTCTGGAACGAGCTTCTTAAAGCCCTAATTGAAACCGATGAGAGATAGTTGCGATTTCCCTGGCCCTCAGAATCGATCGTGTACAGAATGAATTTTCGATGAAACGAGAATAAAGGGGTCAAGAACGAATTTTCATGGTTTCAAAAATAAGTATCATTCATGAATCCTGTCAAAAAAAGCTTGAACTAACTGAATTCTGAAGTGGCAGGTCATTGCGAGGCGCTTTTTGCCGAAGTGATCTTTCGAGGGACCAAAGAATTGCTTCGTCGCTCTGCTCATCGGTTCCAACAGGCAAAATCTTATTTCAATCTGAATTTGATTGAGCTTTGATTATGAACGGACTTCGAGTCTTATTCGCATTAATGTTTTTAGTTTTCATCAGACCGATCTTTCCGGCTGAAAACTATCACTCGCCGCGCCGAATCGAAGCCAACTACATCTTTGAAATGATGATCGATGCAGATCATTCTGGCGCTGCCAATGAAGCAAGCTATTGGCTGCTGCTTCCCAGCAGTTCCGCCAGCCAGCAAAACATCCAATTCACTTCAATTGGTCCCAAGCCGGAGCAATTGATTCCAGGATTCGCTGGTGAATCGCAATTGGCGTATTGGCATCTCCATGATCCAAAACAAGGCCGTTCATTCCGCATTACGATCGAATTGGTCGCAGATCTGTACCGCATCGATTATTTCCTTGCCCCCGATCAAGTGCCGAATGCCTATGGGGAGATGTCAGAAGATGTTGCTCAGTATTTAAACAGCGATTCATTGGCATACGTGACCGAGCAGATCCAGCAACTGGCTCAGGAATTGACCCAACATACAGCCAACCCGCTGGTGAAAGGGCGTAATATCTACCGATGGGTGATAGACCATCTGGAGCCCCAGTTTCCAATCGCGCATCGCGGGACACGGGCATTATTTAGCGAGAAAAGACAACTGGCGCAAGGAACTTACTTCGGCGATAGCGCCGAATATACCTGGGCTTTTGTCGCCCTGTGTAGGGCCGCTGGAATTCCAGCACGCTCAGTCACTGGATTTCTGACCAAAGCGCAATCTGAGTTGCCGCATACGTGGGCGGAGTTCTATCTCCCTAAATGGGGATGGCTCCCAGCGGATCCCTATCTGGCTGATTCCAAAGAGTTGCTTGGCGAATTTTCCGGTCAAGCCGATGCGTTCTTTTATTTTGGTCACCTCGATCATTATCATCTCGCCTTTTATAAAGGCAATGGCTTTGCCATTGAACCGAGAGGAAACTTAACGCATCGGCCATTTATTTATCAAGATGAGGTATGGTTCGCCCCCATCGGAATCTGGGACTTCGATCGTTTTACCAATGCTGGCGCCAATTTGATGATCCATTGGGAAGCCCTGTTGATCACCAAATATGAGCATCCGGAATATGGGCTCACCATCGATTTTTCGAGCACCTGGCAGCATCAGCGCCAACCATTGCCGAGCCATTTCGTTGTGAGAGAAAAATTTCTCACGTTGGATAAATCGACAACCCTGGATCTAATGGCGAGGGCGCTTCCCGAAGCGGATAGCGATCTCGACGCCCAAAAGGCGGCCAAATTGGAACTTGAGGCGCTGAACCGATCATTATCAGGCTATCAGCTCGTTTCGGAACAAGCAGTGATATTGGATGGGGCGAAGGGGTATCAGTTCATCGCGAAATTCAAATCTGAGACGGTCACGAAGTGGGAGTATCGTCTTTATATTGTTCAGCCAAATCATTTATTCTGGTTGATCGGTTCTTCCAGCGAAACCGATATCAAAAAAGGCAGCAGAATATTCGAGAATTTGATCAAAAGGATTCAGTTCCGCTGGCCAGAAAGGTTCAGGTAACCAACGCAATGCCAAAATCGATTCTTTAGTATGAAGAGGAGATTTGCAGCCTGGGGCGAGCCTGAGCTATAATTGTGAGGGTGACCAACTTCCAAAGGCCAATCGAAAAATCGGAGGAAAAATGAGAGAGTTTGAATTACCAGATCGAATTCCATTGGCGAATTTGCCAACTCGCATCGAGAAGCTCGAACGAATCACAAAGCTGTGGGGTGGCCCAGAAATCTATGTAAAGCGGGATGATTTGACTGGCATGGCATTATCTGGCAATAAGATCCGCAAACTGGAGTTCGTCATCGCGGACGCCAGAAAACAGAGAGCCGATCTTCTGATCACCTGCGGCGGTGTGCAATCCAATCATGCGCGAGCCACCGCAATAGCAGCAGCCAAACTGGGGATGGCCTGCCATCTGGTGCTGCGTGGAATGCCGGGCACCTCGCCAGATGGAAATTTGCTATTAGATCTCCTGGTTGGCGCTCGAATCAAATATATCTCCGCGGAGGATTATGCTGAACATGTCGATGAGATCATGGCAGAGCTGGCTGTTCAATTGAAAAAAGAGGGCTTTCATCCTTACGTCATTCCAGAAGGAGCTTCCAATGAATTAGGTTGTATGGGCTATGTAGCGGCCGTGGCAGAGATCGCTCAGCAGATGCGATTATTGAATCTGAAAATTGATCATATCGTCTGCGCCACAGGATCGGGCGGAACCCAGGCTGGTCTGATCCTGGGCCAGAAGCTGTTCGCACCTTCCTGCAAAGTGATCGGTTTCAATGTCTGCGATGACGAAACGTTTTTCGTCCGCAAAATTCATCAGATTGCCACCAGGGCGATCGACCGCTTCTCCATTCCCGTTTCGATGGCTCAGGATGATATCAAGATCATCGACGGATATGTGGGCGAGGGCTATGGGGTGAATCGACCCGAAGAAATGCAGCTCATCGCTGAACTGGCCCGCATCGAAGGACTCATTTTAGATCCAGTTTATACTGCCAAGGCGTTTTTCGGCCTGAAAGATCAGATTCACAAAGGACGATTTTCCAGCAAAGATAAAATTTTATTCCTTCACACCGGCGGCCTATTCGGCCTGTTCCCCAAACGAGAGCTCTTTGGCTTTTGACCATCAGAAATTAGCTTGAAACGAGGTTTACTCCTTCTTGAATTGGACTCAAATTTCTATAATGACCTGAGACAATAGAAGGTAAAGACTCTTTTCCTGCAAAACACATCGAATGACTCGAAAATCGAAAAAGTCAAATTTCTCCCAGTTCATTTTCGTCCCTTACGTGAAACCCGTAAAAGATTATTTAGGCCACAGAGTTTGAACTGAGACGGAAATGAATTTTTTAAGCTTTTTCCGTGTGAGTGCTTTTTCTGTGTCCAATACAATTCTGAGCGCTTTCATTTCTGAGAGCAATTTGTTTTGGTCTCCGAATTGAAAGGTCTCAGAAGGCAATTTGACCATGGAAATGGAACAACCGAGGAATTTTTTCTCCCACAGAAATGTTATCCCACAGAAGTGAATTCAGAATTCTGAGATTAATAATTCGACCATGGAAATGGAACAACCATGGAAATCTTATTTTTGTCTTTTCTATGGTTGTTCCGCTTCTATGGTCATAGAATTTTTTTCGACCATAAAAATGGAACAACCATGGAAGATTTTTCAAACATCAATTCTGTGGGACAGCAATTCTGTGGGAGGAATTTTTTTTCTCCCACAGAAATGTTATCCCACAGAAGTGAGTTCAGAATTCTGAGCGCTTTCATTTCTGAGAGCAATCCTTAAATTGAACCACGGGAGTGAACTATAATACAGAATGCCTCAGATTAGACGGCTCAGTATGAGATATTCAGAGATAAAAAATGCTTTCAGCGCGTTTTTGTACCTTTCATGGCGTATTGGAAAAATAAATTTTCATCTGAGAATGTCAGTTCATCTTTTTATCTGGGATGATATCAGGCTTTTCGGGAAGAGCTTCTCTGAGCCGAAATTAAACAATTTTAACTTGACATTTCTCAAAATAATGACCATATTTGGGCACTTCTTACAGGTTAGCTGGTCACGCATCCAGGATGATCATCGATAACCAAGGCAGAGTGCTATGAAGAAAATTGCAGGTATGCTGGCGGCAATGGAGTCTTTAATTTTCATCCTCATGGTCCTTTTGAGTCTTGACTTGCCAATCAGTTGCTATTCCAAACCACAGCAACTCGTGGAAAACTCCAGCTATGGCAGATTGGGATTGCTTCGCTCTTCCATTTGGAATTCTACTCGCCAGGATACAAGCCGACGAATTTTGCCAGTTACGCCGGGTGATTCCAGTTTGAATCTAACAGGAAGTCTCCCAGCATCAATTCCTTTTTCTCAATTACCCATCAGCCTGATAATCAACGAAGGGCAACCTTATACCCGTTCGAGCAGCGTGCAGCTTCAATTTGTAGCGCCCGAAGCCGTTGCGATGAGAATTGGCAATCAGCCAGACCTGAGTGACGGGCAATGGGAGCCGTTTCGCCACACCAAGCAGTGGAATTTGCGTGCTGATTCTGGCGAACAATCTGTTTTCTGCCAGTTCCGATATCCCGATAGCAGCTTTTCAAGCATCATATCCGCCACTATTGTTCTCAACAATATCGCTCCAATTGCATCATTTAAGGTCACGCCGGACAGCGGCATTGCTGGAGAAACATGGTTCACTTTTGATGCCAGCGACAGCGAGCATCCCCTGGGGCTGATGTTGCGTTGGGACTGGGATGGTGATGGACAATTCGATACCGATTGGTCGTCGCAGCGCGTGCAACAACAACAATATCGCTTCGGTGGTGGGAAAAAGCAGGTCCGATTGGAAGTGCAGGACCCCAGCGGTTGGACTGCCACAGCAACGACCACGATCACGGTTTATTCGCGGCCGTTCCCCGAGTTCTCCTATTCCCAGGACGTTCAAAATCCTTTGCGCATTACTTTCAATGCCTCTGGCTCAGGCGATTACGAGGACGGGAATCGCCTACAATTTCGTTGGGATTTCAATTCGGATTCTACCTGGGATACTGGCTGGAGCTGGGAACAGACCATCATCCGGGAATTTCAACCTTTCGAGACCATGTATGTGACGTTGGAAGCCAAAGATAGCCAGGGACTGACCAATCGATATGTCGCGCTCGTGACCAATGGGTTCGATGATATGGTCTTTGTCCCTGCTGGAGAGTTTTTCATGGGCAGCGATAGTTTCGACATCGATGAACGGCCAGTCCATCAAGTTTTCGTCAGTGATTTCTGGATCGATCGTTTCCCTGTAACCAATCAGAAATACGCGCGGTTTTTAAACGATTATGTGCAAAGATATGTCGACAGGAGCGCAGATATCCCCCGCTTCATCGATCTTAATGCCAGCGAATCGAAGATCAGATATCAGGCGGGCGAATATGTGGTCGAACCGAATTATGAAGACCACCCGGTGATTCATGTGACCTGGTATGGAGCAGAGGCCTATTGTCATTTTTATGACAAACGGTTGCCCACCGAGGCGGAATGGGAAAAGGCGGCCCGTGGTCCTGATCAACGCTGTTTCCCCTGGGGGAACGACATCGATGGTTCGCGTGCAAATTACTGGGACAGCGGCGATCCATACGACAACGAGACCACACCGGTCGGCTTCTACAATGGTAGAAACCATAATGGATTTCACACCCAGGATAGTCCCGGATTTTATGGCACCTACGATATGGGCAGCAATGTGAAAGAATGGGTGGCGGATTGGTATTTGCGCAACTACTATGCGCAGAGTCCATTCAAAGACCCCTCTGGTCCGTCAAGTGGCAATCGAAAAGCGGTGCGCGGAGGAGGTTTTTTGTTTCATGCCAATGCCGCCCGTGTTACCAGCCGATATTCGTTACCATCAGATCGATCGTCCAGCTTTATTGGCTTTCGTTGCGCCCGATCGGCGACAAAATAACATTTCCCAGGCCAGCATTCTCTCCACTCATGCGCATAGGTAATTGTCCTGTCCAATTATCGATATGCGAAATTTCAATCAGCACCCTGAAGTGCCATCCGAATTCCTCATTCATCCCCTGGCACGACTATTCCTGAAACGAATTATGGCTGCTTTGCACTTTCGAACGTCTCCTTTTCTTTTTTCACTTCCACCGATTTTTTTTCTTTCGAATAGCCCAGAAATTTTAGGATGCTATTGAACCCCTCAGTGCCGCTGCTAATGATTAAAGCCGTAATAAGGACATCCCACATATCGCCTCCTGTATAGCCCAGGTGACTCAGCACCCGAAGCCCCGCATAGGTCGAAAGCGCCAGGCCCGCGACAAATGATAGCGGCTTCAATACCGCTCCTTTGTGCTCTTTGAGCCAGAAAAAAACTGGATCCAGGACCTCGATGAGCTGTTGGAGCCCCAGTGCCGCCGCAAATGCCGGGGCAAATGCCACGATCAAATTTTCCATAACGCCTCCAGTTTAGGTTTCCATTATCGAAGATTTCATCCATCTGAGCGAAAATATTTTCAATGATCTGGTCTAATCGCTTCAATTGGAGGGGCATTTGAAACCGGATCGATGTTTCATTCATCCGGTTGAAGTTTTGGCTTGAACAGACCATTAAATCGTATTCGCCTGAGCATTGAGCTTCAAAATCGCTCTTTATCTTGCTGAGGAGGAATATCACCTGAAAATCTGATTCGGAATGATCATTTTCATATTTTGGTTGGGACGCGAACTATTCCCATAGCAGGATCGGATTTCCACCAATTGAGCAATCCTTGCCATCAAAAAATAGCTATTGAAGCACCTCCATTCGCAAGCATGATACTGGCCGAATCTTGAACGCACCGAATATAATTATTATCGAGAAGCATGTCAATAAAAAATAATTTTTGTTCAATAAATTTTACTTGCCATTTTTTGAAAAAGTGTTTATATTCGGTCTACCTTTATCTCTCCAAACAATCGTTTTGACATCCAATGAACTGCTTCGGAGGCGGCACATATTTTAAAGCGGTAATGTGCCCTTTTTATTTTATTCGCAATTGAACGAACAGCTCTTTTCGAAATTATCTGCGCGATGCGGCATCGCTATTTCTGTTGATTTAGCCCGCTCATCGCGTGAGGGGGAATTGTTTTTTATCTGAAATTCCAGAACCAAAATAATAAATCTACCCTAAAAATCTTTCATGGAAAAAAGCTTACAGGCCACACGAAATAAAAAAAATCTCGTGAGAATCCATGTATGTCGTGGGCATAAATTTTTGCTCTTTGTGAGTACAGATCGTTTTAGCAATTTGGATTTTAATTCAATGATGGTTGGATAGCTTTGTCAGGAGAAAACCTCGCAAAAATTGCTGATTCCATCTTTACGAGTTTAGCTCAGGCTTTTCCCATTGCCTGTGCTTCGGATGAATTCTATTTTTTTCCGCAGGTCCGGCTTGTGAATATGTCCTGGCAGATATGGGATGATTTTTCACCGGACGTGGTCCAGCAGATAACGAGACTGCTTGCCAGTTGGGAGACCCAGCTTGAATCCATTAATTTGAGTGCGTTGAACACGGACGAGCAGGTTGAGCTGGCTTTATTGAAGAAATTTGTCACAACGCTGCGCGAGCAATTGTCCGAAATCCGAGTTTGGGAACGGCAGCCTTCGTTCTATTTGATGCTGGCCAATTTGGGCATGGCAGAGGCAATGGCCTCCCCTGATCCTGGGGCGAAGCATCAGCGGGCGACGGGTTTGCCTGCGTTTCTTGAGCAGGCGGTCAAAAATCTCAATCATGTTCCCGCATTATTCCAAGAGATCGGCCTCAATATGGTTTCGGATACCCAGCAGTATTTCGCTTCGCTGCAGCCAATGGTACCAGAGCTGGCCCTGGCTCAAGAAGCGCTCGGACGTTTTGCCGATCATCTTTTGGCACTGCGACCACGAGCAGATTTCGCACTTCCATTAGAAGTGTTGAAACGGGTGGTCCATTATCACCTCAATACGGAATTGGATTTAAAGGAAGCGAATGAGGCGCTCGATCAGGAAATCGCTGAAATGCAGCGTGTGATGGATGAGGAGGCACGGCTTCTGGTAAAGAATTCCCCATCGATTCGCGGCAATTTCCTTTGGACCGCTGCCATTCGCTCGCTTCCCTATCCAACGCTCGGGCCGGAGGGCCTTATCGGACTCTATCGCGAAGCAGTCAATCAACTGGCGCGGCATTGTGTGGCTCAACAGTTTATATCTGAGGAGCTCACAGACACCTGTCAGGTTCATGTCACGCCCGTGCCCAGTTATCTGTCTGCGATCAGAACGGCATCGAGTTATAGTGTGATAGCAAAGCACCCAGCGGCTGGAGGGACTTTTTATGTCCACGATGCCGAAGTCGATGGCCCAGAAAATCGGGACCGATTGCTTGAATATCGAATGCTCGCAGCGCATGAGACCTATCCCGGCCATCATCTACTGGATACCTTCCGCTGGAATTTGAAGCAGCCGATCCGCAGACATATCGAGCAACCGATCTATTATGAGGGCTGGGCATGCTTTGCAGAGGAACTGATGCGCCTCACCGGTTATTTTGCCCGGCCTGGCGATCCCTTGCTGTTAGCGAAGCGCCGATTATGGCGTGCCACGCGGGGCAAAGTCGATCTGGCGCTCCAGACTGGGGAGATGAATTTCGATTCGGCAAGTGATTTTCTGATCAAAACTGGCACCAGTACCGGCTGGGCAAGCGGTTCGGTGCGCAAGTATCCATTAAACCCTGGCTATCAATTATGCTATGCCATTGGCTTGCGCCGTTTTATTGACCTGCACCACCGCTTTGGTGGTTCTGAATTAAAAAAATTTGTGCAAAACTGCGTGCAACAGGGAGAAATAAACTTCAAAGACCTGCAGTCTGTGCTGGAGCAGAAGCAACAACTCGATTGGGCTGGACATCATCCAGAATAGCAAATCCCCCTTCGTCGCGATCGCTCTTTCAGGTGCAAAAGCTTTGCGCATTCTCTGCCGTTGCATGGTACTGTTATCAATAACATCGATCTAATAAAATCTGAAATCTGGTTGTTAAACTCGCGTGGGTTCGTCGGGCATTGTCAATCAATCCCGATCGCTCAATGGGGAAGGTTTTCATTTGCTTCAAGGTTCGACAATTTATCTGGCAATTCAGGGTAATTATTAACGATATCAACAGTCATTACAGGAGCACAACTATGGAAAACTTCAATGGCTATCATTCGGAATGGAACCTGGGAAGCCCCGGGGGATGGGATTATCAACGTATCAATCAAGGCATTGGGAAAAAGATCTGGGAGAAATACTTCAAGCCGCAGATCGATCTGGACCTGGATTTTGAGCATCCATGGCTGCTGCCAGTCCATGGCTTTGTGAACATGCTGGTCGATGTCTATCGATCGCGCTATGGACGCAATTCCGGGCTTATCGCAGTGGTCGCTGAGGAAGAGACGCTGCAGGATGTAACCGAAAATCAGAATCTGGTGAATCATCTCAATGCGATTGATGGGTTGCAAGCAGCACTGATGGCGCCTCAAGAGCTGGAGCTGAAAAACGGGAATGTGCAGTGGCACGGAAAAGATGTGGCCCTGTTGTTCATCGATTTTAATACCAATGTATTGCTGGAGCTGCACCGCAAACATAACCTGCGGCCATTGCTTCAGGCGGTGCGTAACGGGCAGGTGATCAATCCTCGCGGTACGGAACCGATCAACTCCAAAGGCCTATTCGAAGTCCTGACCGATCCTCGTTATTATGACCGTTTCCCCAAAGAGATCGTCCGGCGCACGCCATGGACCAGACAGTTCTACCCACGCAAGACAACTGGTCCGAACGGGGAGCCGATTGCCGATTTGGTGGAATGGACGCGCGCCAATTGGGATCGGCTGGTGCTTAAGCCAGAGCGCGGCTATTCGGGCAAAGGTGTGGCAGTGGGTGGAATTCATAACAATATCGATGACATCATCGGCCGCGCCTTGAAGGACGGCGGATATAACGATTATATCGTGCAGGAAAAGATCCCGCTGAATCTCTGGTCAGAAGAGATGCCAGACATCGACCCAGAGACCGGCAGCGTGCGACTGTATCAGAACCAAACTGACTTTCGTTGTTTATTTGGACAGGATGGATTATACGGTTTCTTGGGCCGATTTGGCAAGGTCCCAACCAATGTGGGCAGCGGCGGTGGCGTGCAACCATTGGCAGTGCTGCGATCCGATCGATCCGTCGGCGAGGCAACCCGATTGATCAATGAAACCATCTTAACGCTTGACCCGGGTATCGTTCGTCAGGCCGTTGAAGAGCAACGACAATTGGCGCTGGATCAAAAATTCACCTACCTGTTAGGGCCGATCAAAATTGCGCTGCGACCAAGGCTCATCACCCTCGATCAAATGCAAGCCCTGGAAAGGTACACCAGAGGAATCTGGGAATCATGCTTAACTTTAGAACAAATGTGGTTGTCTGAGGAGCTGGAAATTATCATCTGCATCGAGCCGGAAGAGCTGGAGATCATCCGATCACAGCCGTGGTTGGGTTCGCCAGCGATCTTCGCCTCAGATGGGTTATTTAGCTTTGGAGCACATATCGAATGAGCTTTGAAGTCCAAGACGACTGGTGGAAGGATCTTTTCGATGAGGTTTACTTGCTCACCGATGCCCGCTCGGTCTGCGACGAGGCGCTCACCAAACAGGAAGTAAATTGTCTCGAAAAGATCCTGCACCTGAACAAATCCGATGCGATTCTGGATCTGTGTGGCGGACAGGGCCGGCATGCAATGGAACTATCGCGCCGGGGATATTCGAACATCACCGTTTTAGACTATTCTCACTATCTTATCAAACTTGGCCAGCAACAGGCCAGAGAGGCGGGTTATAAGACCCAATTCATCCAGGGCGACGCCAGAAATTTGGGTTTTCGCGAGGCGATCTTTCGCTATATCCTTCTGATGGCCAGTTCCTTCGGCTATTTCATTGACGAAACCGAGAACCTGCGTATCCTTCAGGAGTCCTATCGCCTCCTGCAACCTAACGGCACGCTGTTGCTCGACCTGATCAATCGTGAGTACATGTTGAAACGATTTAAGCCGTTTTCCCGGCATCAGGTCAATGAGGACATCACCGTGGAACGGGAGCGCATCCTGGGCGATGACATCATCTTCAGCAAAGAGACCGTGCTTTCGGCCACCAAAGGCCATATCCGAACCAAAACCTATTGCACGCGCCTCTATTCCCCCGAGAAAATCTCGACATTGCTGCGTTCAGCAGGGTTCTCAACTGTGGAATGCATTAGCGATTTTATGGATCGGGATGCCAATGGGGATTTCGGCTGCTTGACCAATCGGATGATCATTCTGGCACAAAAGCTTTAGCGTTCCGAGAATGATTGGCGAAACAAAAAGCCAGGAATAGAGGGTGGAATATGCCCAAACATGGACTGCCCAGTCCTCCTTTCATGGTACGGAAGCCCCCTTTTGTCGAACTGGTGCTGGCTGAGGGGCAATGTCTTTCAGCCAGTGGTCTAACGCCTCAGCGCTGCAACGATCATCAGTGTAATTTTCAAACCGTCAACATTGCTTCCAACCCCAGTGTAGGGCTGGCGATTCAAATAGGCATGGTAATCGTCGGGGAAAATCTGTGTCCCCTGTTGCACCTTTTCCGCGCTATAGTCCTGCAAGGGCTTATTCTGACCAGCGGTAAACACCGGAAACGTCAATCGTAGCGTGACGATCACCGGATCGCGGTAGATGCCAGCAACGATCCCGAGATCCATGGCGTAAGGGGAATCGCCCAGATATTTCCCATTGAGCGATTTGTTGGGGACATTCTCATCTAACGGGTTGGAATAGCGGCTGGTAAGTGTGATCTGCCGATTGAAGAACAGCATGGCGGTTCCATTCACGAAGGCATTGCCGAGCGCGTACCCAAATTCCCCAGCAAGATAGAAGCTGCTGTGCTTCAATTCCAGCTTCCTGCTCTCCCCTATTTGAAAGCGCGCCAAGTCTTTGGCTGTGTTATATTGAAAACCTACCAACGCAGCGTAGCTTAGACCGTTTAAGCGACGATACCCCAGTTCCCAGCTCAAGCCCATCGCTTGTTTGAGCCCATGCAGACTTGTGGCCAAATAGGGGGCATAGGTTTCATTATAGCTTTTCTTAAAACGATCCAGACCTTCGGACTGATAATAGGCACCATTGAACCCCATACCCAGAACCCAAAATTGCTGGGCATTGGTGTGCCCATAGGTCATCAGGATCAAAATGAGAATAAGGACAAGCTTTCTTTTACCCATCATTTCACCTATCAATTGATCGCGTCGATGATTTCATTGAAGGGGCTATTGGAAAAATCGGTTTTAGATAAAACCGTGTCACTCCAGCGAAGGCAGGAATCTCAAATGAAATTGCCATTCCGGACAACCAGGAATAGCGATGCCTGCATGCGATAGCCTGACAATCCGGCTTATTGCCCGCATTTTCAAGGAAAATTAGTTGCCAATCCTTCGGATGGAATGCAACGCGCCTTCAGCGATGGCGCGAAGATCGCGATCACCGCTCTCACGGATCAACTTTTCCAATAATGGGATCGCAGCTTCCACATGCAGTTCCCCCAGCATTTCTACGGCATGATTTTTTACCCCAGGCGGCGAATCTTCAGCGCAGTCCATCAAGATCTTATGAAGCCGGGGATCGTGCGACTGGCTGCTTTTCCAGGCATCCATTGCAGCATTGCGAAGGTGCTCGTGATATTTTTCTCCTGTAAATGGCTCGATAATTGAGATGTATTGGGGATCGGCGATGATTTCAATTGCTTTCAGACACGCAAGCTGGATTTCATCGTACCAGGCCGACCGATTGATCTGCGCGCGGATAAAATCGCCGTTAGCCTCGTGATTCGTTCGCGCCAGTGCCACAATTGCGGTGGCGACCACATCGCTATGCTGGTCATTTTGGATGACCCGTTTGAGCAGTTGCTCCGCCAGTGGCATCTCAAACCGCGGCAGAGCCAACACCGCCGCCTTGCGGATGCGATAATCCTGTGCCTTTAAGGCAATCTGTATCAATCGCGCTGCTTCAGCAGAGCGCAGCTCGCCCAGCAATCGGGCAGCCTCCGCTTTGAGGCCCCAAAACGCATTTCCAGACAAAATATCCCTGAAAATTTGTACTGATTTCGGATTTGAGGGAAACCGTTGCGCCAGTTGCCGCAACGCCCAAATTCGACCTGGCAGGGCATCATGTTGAATTTGATAGATCAACTCACGCAGCGACTTCGTGAACCTGATTTCTGCCACCAGCGCACCTTTGCCATCGAAGCTGAACATCAGCGGCGCTTCCCTGCACTCCAACAAAAATCGATCGACACGATTCCTGGCCCAGATAGTTTCAAATTTCCTGCCTGATGCAGTTTCAATGGTGATCTCCACTGGTATGGTGAATAAATCCTGACCTTCGATGATCGGCTGAACCTGCTTTACAGTGAGATCGAGCATTCTTTGCCCAGGCAAATACTCATAGCTCACCTCAAAAATTGGATAGCCAGCGCCAAAGATCCAATCATTGAAGAACCAATCAAGATTCTTTCCTGTAACTTCTTCGATAGCGGTGTTGAATTCGCTGCTGACCACATTTGAAAATTCGTGCTTATGAAGGAAATGGCTGAGCGTGGCGAAAAACGCATCGTCGCCGAGAATCTCTCTTAGCGTATGGAGGACGAGCGCGCCCTTGAAATAAGTGATTTCGATGATATAGACCTCACCGGGTGTGTCATAATAGGCGTATTCGAGCGGCCGGATCTTGTGCCTTTTGGCCACATAATTGAGATAGCGATCCAATGCTTCACGCCGAACCAGGTCGAAGCTATCTTTGCCCAGATGAAATTCATACCAGAGCATGTTGCAATAAGTGGCGAAGCTCTCATTAAGCCAGATGTAATTCAGATTGCGACAGGTGACATTATTGCCGAACCAATGATGGGCCAGTTCGTGAGAGATCAATCCATCGGCTGACCAAACCTGATAATAGCGATCGAAGTCTGGGGGGCCGAAATTATCGGGAGCCGAGCGATCGCGCAATACCGACAGCCGATGTCCAGAGATCGAAGTATGTTCCATGGCGCCGATGGCGTAATCGGGAAAAGCCACCTGATCGTATTTATCCCAGGGATAACGATAATCGAACCGATTCGAGAAAAACTCTACCATTTTGGTGGTGTTGCGAAACGCATAAGCTCCCTCCCTCAATCGGCCTTTGGGCACCCAAAAGCCGAGCGGGATCTCGCCGAACGCTGGGGTAAGCTCGCCTCGCTCAAACTCGCCGATATAGATCGCCATTAAATAATTCGAATGTGGCAATTCTTGTTTCCAATGAAAAGTGTGCTGACCATCGGCTTGGGTGGTAATGCCAATGAGTTTGCCGTTCGAAATCACCGAATAAGGCGCTGGCACGGTGATGATCGTCTCGGATGAAAATTTGTCGTTCACCTCATTGTAAATGGGCAGCCAATTGGCATGAAGTCCTCCCTCACCATAGCTGTAAACAAAGTATTGGCCAGGATGATCGTGATCCTTTAGAAAATAGAGCCCGGCATTTGGATGGGCATAATATTGGATTGCCACTGTCAATGTCTCCTGACGGAACCAGATTCGGCCAAGGTCGACGATCAAACTATCGCTAGATCTATGAAAAGCCAATGGCTGAACGTGCTGTGGCGTAACGAGATGAACTTGATCGATATCCAGTCGGATCGCATCGAGGGCGAAGGATCGGCACGCATTGAGCGGACGAAAAGTGACAGTGGCAGTGCCATGAACCGCGCGCTCGGCCATATTGATCTCCAGTTCAGCGCGGTAGTGAATGATGTCAATAGTTCGCTCTCGTACGCGCTGCAATTTGCCACCCGGTAAGCTCTGGGCGTAGCCCGAGAGATAGAGCCCCAATAACAGAAAGAGAAACCAGACTTGCTTTAAGATTTTCATCAGATACATCTTCTCCCCTGGTTTGGTATGTCTGCTGAATAGATGACTATGGATATTGCAGGTAATTTAGCAATAAAATCACCATTGTCAAGTGAAAAAATGATGTTCTGGCAGAGCTGGAATGGCTGTCGCATGAGCAACCAGAAGGTTCTCACCCAGGAATGATCAATTAGAATGCATTTCTCCAATCTTTTACAGGCAACCTTCGATGCACGGGCCTGGGCAGGCGATTTCTTTCGAGAGTCCTATCTGCCAGATAGCAGACCGGAATAAGGCTATTTTATTTGAATCCGATTTCTACACGAGAAACTAACCTGAAAATCATTCTGCCAGAAATCGTCCTGCAATAATCATCCTGCTAATAATCATCCTGCTTTAAGATCATCTTGCTTTAAGATCATCCTTCTGTGATCATCCTGAAAAAATGATCCTGCCACAATCGTCCTGCCAAAAATCATTCTGCTAAAAATCATCCTGCCATAATTCTCCTGCCAAAACCATCCTGCAAAATATCATCCTCATAAAGAATCATCCTGCCAAAATCACCCCGTAGAAAATCTGAAAAATACTGAGCCATTGCGAGGACTGAAGCTTCGAAGCCATCCCTCGCTCGAATGAATCTTGAGATTCCTTCACTTCGCTCGGAATGACGGGTTTGTCCATTTTACCAAGCTCCAAAATCATTCTGCTGAAAATCATCCTGCCAAAAATCATCCTCCTAAAAAATCATCCTGCGATAATTATCCTGCTAAAATCATCCTGCCAAAAATCATTCTGCAATAAATCATCCTGCCGCTATTGGCCTGATAAAAATTATTCTTTCGAAATGCCATCGAGCCTACGCTACTATACATGATTGGCTCGCGATATGAGTCAGAAAGCCGATGTCCTGCTCCTGGCAAGAATTGTAAAAAAGGTTGATTTTGATCAACGGCTTTAATATATTATGCCCGCTTGTTTTGAACTTTCAATGTCGATTCTCTCAGGTCATAATTTGAAAGAAAGACGATGCTCAATCGAATTTCCACTTTGGATGCCGTGTTTATCGCGCTCATGTCGGCCTGCGGCCTGGCGTTGAAGCCAATCGTCGGGCCGTTGTTCAAATTGATCGGTTCAGCTTTCCTCATCCCCTCTGGCTCGTTGGCTGGGGCTGTGTACATGATCTGGCCTTCGCTGGCCATCCTCACCGTGAGGCGTGTCGGTGCAGCTACCCTGGTCGGGTTTATTCAGGGCATTATTGTGCTGGTAACTGGGATCTATGGTTCACATGGCATCCTTTCTTTGCTGACCTATACCATTCCAGGCCTAACGATCGATCTGGTCTATTGGTTGATCCGCGGGTTTCAGGCACGATGGTTGATGTTTTTTCCCGCGGCTTTCGGCAATGCCGCAGGCTCTGCCGTGGTGGGGATTATCGTCATGCATATTCCACTACTCCCATTGATCTTCGGCCTCCTCCCAGCTTTTATTTTCGGGGGAATCGGCGGTTTGCTCAGCCTGTTGCTCTATGCCGGGCTCATCGAAACCTTTCCAATTTTTGACAAAACCAGACCAAGGTAATCCATGTTGCTGAAAATCGAACATCTCAGTTTTGGCTGGGACGAAACGCTATTGCTGGAAGGCATAACCAATCACTTGATGCCTGGCGAAATCGTGCAACTCATGGGTCCCAATGGGGCTGGAAAAACCACTTTGCTGCATCTTATCGCTGGGATGATCCCTCACTTTCAGCGGGGCGCTGTGCTCTCCGGCGATATTCTGATCCAGGGCCGATCGATCGTGTCAACACCGCCAAAAGCTTTTTTCCCACAGATCGCCTATATTCCCAGCCTTCATCTCGATTTCCTGCTGCTCACCGATTCCCTTCGCCAGGAGCTTCAATTGACCAGCGCGATCATCAAAGCCGATCTCGATGTTTTGGAGCAACGAGAAGAACAGTTCTCGGCATTTTTCCCGGAGATCCGATCCATCCGCGATATCCCTTTCAAGTCCATGCCTCACTATCAAAAAATCCTGTCCGCTACTTTGATCTTTTATCTGCAGCAAGCGCGTCTTTATTTATTTGATGAGATATTTCCGGCATTTTCGGAGCATCTGAAATTTCAATATCTAAAATTTTTTCGCTGGCTGAGCAGCAAGGGGTGCGCCGTCATTTTTGTGGACCATCAACGATCAACCAATCGATTCTCGAAATGGATTCTAAACGAGAAACATCTGGAACGATTATGATAAATTGGCTGACGCAAAATTTCGATATCGGTAGGAACTATCTTGTAGCGCAGCAGCATAGCGAGCAGATCAATGCCTTATTAGCTGAGCGACTGGTTGCCCCATTTCAGATCGGCCGGAAGCATAATTTATGGGGTGAGCTGGCGCGACAACTGCCGGCGATTGGCCGGCGACTCGGATGGGTACCCAATCAGCTTCCGGCGCTATTTTTAAATCGCACCGTCCTGGAAGAGATCGCAGATGCGGCAGCGGCCGCAGAGCAATTGATCGAACCAATGGAACATCATTTCGAGCAGGCCAACCAATTGCTCGCCAAATTGCACCTGGAGCCACTTGTGCATCGTTCGCCACTTTCATTATCGGAGGGCGAAACAAAAATCGTATGGTTGCTGACGCAATGGATCAAATCGCCAGATTTCCTCATTATCGGCTACCTGCCAGCCAACCTGTTCGCTTCTAAGGTGGTTGAGCTAATTGATTTCATCTCGGATTTTTCTAATCGTCAGCCTGGCCCTAAAACGGTCCTCTTGGGCTATCAAGCAGAACAGATCGATTGGTGCGAACGACTATTGGCCCGCTCGGATTGGCATAAGCTGGATTCATTACCAGCCATGGAGGCAATTGGACGATGACCTTATTCCGATCTGACTTCCATTTTCTGACAATTTTATTGTTGGGCTGCTCGGCGACGATTTGGGCGGTGGCAGAGACCAGCTATGTTATGCCGCTGCTATGGCTCGTCATTCTTTCGCTCTGGATCGCCATTACCGCCCCGAAGGAATTCAAAATGTTTCTGCGACGCATCTCGCAAATTGGACTGTTGCTCACGATCATCTCGCTGGTTCAAATCATCTTTCGTCGTCAGGGCGAGGTGCTCCTCACAGTTCTCAATTGGCCGATTGTCTTTTCCGATGGCCTGCGCGAAGCCATTTTGCTCTGGATCAGGTTCATGATAATTTTCATGCTGGCATATATCTTTAGCCGCGTTTCTTTATATGATTTTCTCCTATTCATGAACAAACTGAGAGTGTCTTTGCAATTCAGCCTGTTGTTGCTCACCACAGTGAAATTCATTCCCTTTATTTTTCAAGAGGCAAAAAAGGGGTTATGGACCACCCGATTTCGAGGGATGGATATCGGTCAATTAAGCCTGAAAGGGAAATATTTAGCGCTCAGGAAATTGTTGCTGCCATTGCTCATTCGGGGCATTCATTACGCTGCTTTTTCTTCTCTGGCGCTGGAGCTCCGGGGCTATGGTGCAGTGAATCGAATTATAATCCAGCAGCGCTATCCTTTAAAACCGATGGATTATGGAACGATTTTTTTTATTTTGATAATCAATGCCTGGGGATTTATCCATTTTTAATCCGACTCTCTCTATTGGGAATTGGAGGCTAACAGTAACAAATTTTATCAGTGCAGATAAATTAACGATCATGGTTGTGCGATTTTCAAGCGACGCTATCGGGATTAGCATGCCATTTTCTGTGGGAGAAAAGATTCATCCCACAGAATTGACATCCCACAGAATTGTTGCTTTGAAAAATTTTCCATGGTTGTTCCATTTTCATGGTCAAATTCCTTTCTGAGACCAAAAAACTTTACACTCAGAATTCTGAAATCACTTCTGTGGGATAACATTTCTGTGGGAGAAAAAAATTCCTCCCACAGAATTGCTGTCCCACAGAATTGTTGCTTTGAAAAATTTTCCATGGTTGTTCCATTTTCATGGTCAAATTTTTTATCTAAAAATTCCAGATTCGTTTCTGGGAATAGCATTTCTGTGGGAGAAAAAAAATCCGCCCATATATTGGCAAGCTGACTCCAATATTTCCTTTGCAATTTTTTCAACCAATGTCAGAACAGTACACTGATTACTGATTACTGATCACTGATAACTGATCACTGGCTACTGATCACTCATGACAGATCTCTAATCAAACTCAAGGAGACTCTCTGAAATGTACGCCTTACACATCGTCGGCTATCACAAGTCTGGCAAAACGACCACAGTCCGGGAACTCGTGAAACGCTTGAAGCGCGCGCGATATACAGTGGCAACAATAAAGGATATTCATCGCGAGGATTTCGAATTGGACACACCAAATAGCAACACCTATATTCACAAACAGGCTGGCGCAGACCTGGTGGTAGCGCGTGGAGAGAACGAGACAGATTTTCTCTATTATCGTCACATGGAATTTTTGGAGATCGCAGCAAAGATCTCCGCCGACTGGTTGGTAGTCGAAGGCTTTAAGCAATTTCCCCTGCCGAAAATAGTCTGCGGCAAAACCGAGGCTGAACTGGACGAATTGATCGATCGGCGCACATTCGCAATTGCCGGGGTGATCTCCAATGCGCGAACCGAATACAGGGATTTACCAGTGTTTAATGTGCTGGACGCTCGACAGGCGGATGAATTATGCAATCTGGTGCAGTCCAAGGTCTTTCCGCTATTGCCCTACATAGATGATGAATGCTGCCGACGCTGCGGCTCAACATGCGCAGGATTGGTCGAGGCGATCATTCAGGGGGAGAAAACTTATAAGGATTGCGGCCTTCAACAGAGTCTGGTACGATTGAAGATCGGGCAGCGAGATATCCCCATGGTTCCCTTCGTCCAGCGAATTCTGAAGAACAATATCCTGGCAATTGCCAGCGAACTTGATGGGTTCGAGCGAGATCAGCGCATCGAGATCATCATCGACAAGAATTTTTGAAATGAATTCTGGTTGAAAAATGATAGCGGTTCGGTTGAAGCGATCGCATAATGAGAACGAGCGGAGGCCATTATAAAATCGCATTCGCTCCTGAACAAAAATTATGCCAGCACCTGGAAGTTTATGCTTGACAATTTGAGCGAATTATTTTATATTAGAAACGGCTGAAACGCGGTGTTCATCGAAAGATGATCGAACACGCGGATCACAGGATGTGCGGCACGGCGAATGAGCAAACGGCCGCTTTTAACTTTATCGGCTGGACCGAGAACATGAAATCCACATCAGCGCGGCCATTGATTCTCGAATCGAAAGTCCCAGGTTCCTATGCCAATTTCGATTGAAGAAGTGGATCGAATCGCCCAATTGTCTCGGCTAAAGTTCAGCAATGCTGAGAAGCAGAAGATGGCCCAGGAGCTATCGCAGATCCTCGCATATATGGAAAAGCTTAATGAGTTGAATCTCGCCGGCGTCCCGGCCACATCTCATGTCATAGAAATGAGCAATGTGATGCGCGAGGATGAAGCGATTCCCTGGCTCAGTTCGGAGCAAGCCTTGCAGAACGCGCCAGCGCGGCATGGGGATTTTTTTTGTGTGCCCAAAGTGATCCGATTAGAGTCTTCAAAAGACTCTTTGGGTGAGAATCAATGAGACCGCTGGAAGAACCAATAGAGGCCTGCAAAATAGAAAAATTTGTCATTCCGAGCGAAACGCGGAATCTATTATTTATCTATGCAACCAGGGATTGCTTTGTCGCTTCGCGCCGTGCAATGACTGGCTAATACAGAATTCGGGGAATTTGACCTTGTTAGAATAGGCTGATCAATCGATAGCCGAATAATTAAAAGAACAAAAGCAGCCAATGAACGCAATCGGAGTTATCCCAGCCCGCTATGCCTCGACGCGGTTTCCGGGGAAGCCACTGGCCGACATCCTTGGAAAACCAATGATCCAGTGGGTCTATGAACATGCCAGGCTATCTCAGTTGTTGGAGCGAGTGATCGTCGCGACCGATGATCGCAGAATCTTTGAGGCGGTCGAGCGGTTCGGCGGCGAAGTGATGATGACTTCTCCCCACGCGGCCAATGGCACCGAACGGGTCGCAGAAGTGGCGAAACAACTGTCAGCCAGCTTGATCGTCAACATTCAAGGTGACGAGCCGTTGATCGATCCAGCCGTGATCGATCAACTGGTGGTGTTATTGCGCGAGCATCCTGAAGCCCCGGTGGGCACGCTGGTGAAGCGGATTACAGAAGTCGATGACCTCAATAATCCGAATATCCCCAAGGTGGTGGTGGATAAGGATTTTTACGCGCTCTATTTTTCGCGGTCGATGATCCCTTTTTTTCGAGATGAACGGGATCAGCGGCAGTGGTTGACAAAATCGAACTATTATCAGCATATCGGGCTCTACATTTATCGGCGCGATTTTTTACTGCAGTTGGTGAAGCTTCCGCCATCGAGCCTGGAAAGAGTTGAACAATTGGAGCAACTACGAGTGCTGGAGAACGGTTACAAAATCAAAGTCGCGCTCACCGAAACAGATTCGATCGGCGTAGACGTGCCAGCAGATATTGATCGGGTGATTGCACAGTTACATGGGAGAGCAGCTTGAAAGGGAACAATCATACAAAGTATATTATCGTGACTGGGGGGGTCGTTTCATCTTTGGGTAAAGGGGTTGCGTCGGCATCAATTGGAGCATTATTGCAGGCGCGGGGGCTGAACGTCACTATTCTAAAGATGGACCCCTACATCAATGTCGATCCGGGCACCTTGAGCCCATATCAGCATGGTGAAGTCTATGTGACCAACGATGGTGCCGAGACCGACCTCGACCTGGGGCATTATGAGCGCTTTTTGAATAAAGATATGACCCGGCGAAACAATACTACTACCGGCCAGATCTATTACACCGTGATTCGCCGGGAGCGTAATGGCGATTACCTGGGCAAAACAGTTCAGGTAATACCCCACATCACGGATGAGATCATGCGCCGCATTTTGGACCTGGCAGATGGCGAGGAACATACCGATGTGGTGATCACCGAAGTGGGCGGAACCGTAGGCGATATTGAAAGCCTGCCCTTTTTGGAGGCGATTCGCCAGCTTCGTTTGGATGTCGGGCCAGAAAATCTCATTAACATTCATTTGACGTTAGTGCCCTATATTCGGGCTGCAGGGGAACTGAAGACGAAACCCACTCAGCACTCAGTGATGCGATTGCGGGAGATCGGTATTCAGCCAGATATTTTGCTCTGCCGCGCCGAAACCAAATTGGATGCAGATCTCAAGAAAAAAATCGCCCTGTTCTGTAATGTTCCCATCCGAGCAGTCATCGACGCCCCAGATGTGTCCACAATTTATGAGATTCCCTTGATGTTTCATGAAGGCGGCCTGGACGACATCATTGTCGAAGAATTCAAATTGAATTGCAAAAAGCCGGACTTGAAGCAATGGGAGCAATTCGTTTATAAGATCAAAAACCCCGGTTCAGAAGTGACCATCGCCGTGTGCGGCAAATATGTTGGACTCCATGATTCTTATAAAAGCATCGCCGAGGCTTTCATCCATGCAGGGGTGGCGAACGACACGCGGGTCAATTTGAAATGGGTCGATTCGGAGCTATTGGAGAAGCAGAATACCGCCGAGGTGCTGTCGGATATCTCTGGTCTGCTCATTCCAGGTGGCTTCGGCGGTCGTGGGATTGAAGGGAAAATCAGCGCGGTACGTTTTGCTCGAGAGAAAAAAATTCCGTTTTTTGGCATTTGTTTGGGATTGCAATGCGCAGTGATCGAGTTCGCCCGCAACGTCTGCCAGTTGAAAGATGCCAACAGCACAGAGTTTGATGAATCCACCCCCTATCCAGTCATCGATTTGATGGAGGAACAGAAACGGATAAAGGCGAAAGGCGGGACCATGCGGCTTGGCGCCCAGCCGTGCCTCATCAAGAAGGGGACCAAAGCAGCAGCTACGTACGGCACCGAGAAAATCAGCGAACGACATCGCCATCGGCTCGAGGTCAATAATAAATATCGTTCGCTTTTGGAACAGCACGGAATGATCATGAGCGGCATTAATCCAGAACTCGACCTGGTGGAGATCATCGAGCTGAAAGAGCACCCATGGTTTATCGGCGTGCAGTTTCATCCCGAACTGAAATCGCGCGCGCTGAATGCGCATCCACTATTTCGCGATTTCGTTGCCGCAGCTTTGGAGTATCAAAAAAAATCTCGTTGAGGCCAGAATATCAGCCTGAAATCGAATATTTGATCTGGTTGCAAGCTTCAAAAAGGATCGGGGCGAGCGATTTTAATATCGCAGCTCGATCTCGTGAATATCAGACGAACTGAGACGAATTTCCGACAATGAAAACAATTCGAATTAACGACATTACGATCACCGATTCATCTCCTCTTGTGCTGATTGCAGGTCCGTGTGTGATTGAAACCGAACAGATCGCATTTCGAACTGCCGAGGAGGTCAAAAAAATTACTGATGAGCTGCAGATTCCATACATCTACAAGTCATCATACAGCAAAGCCAACCGGCAGAGCATCGATTCCTATACCGGGCCAGGCTTGGAACAGGGGCTGAAGACATTGGAGCGGGTCAAGAAATCGTTCGATGTGCCGATTCTGACGGACATTCATTCGCCCTTGGAGGCTGAGCCAGTGGCCGAGGTGGCGGACGTGATCCAGATTCCAGCGTTCCTGTGTCGCCAGACCGATATTGTGGTCGCTGCGGCCAAGACTGGCAAGCCACTCAACATCAAAAAGGGGCAATTCATGGCGCCTGAGGATATGGGTGCGATCGCTGCCAAGGCTGCTTATTTCGGCAACGAGCAGGTGATGTTGACGGAACGCGGCACCACCTTTGGCTATCATAACCTGGTCGTTGATTTTCGTTCGCTGGTCATTATGAAGAGCCTGGGCTATCCGGTTGTGTTCGATACCACGCATAGTTTGCAGTTGCCGGGCGGAGCACAGGGGAAGTCGGGCGGCCAGCCGCAGTTCATTTTTCCGCTGGCGCGTGCTGCGACCGCGGTGGGGATTCAAGCGCTGTTTCTCGAAACCCACCCTTGTGTGGAAGAGGCGCTGTGTGATGCAGCGAATATGTTGCCACTTCAGCAATTGAAATCGCTGCTCGTTCAATTGAAAGAATTAGATAACCTTGTCAAGAAGATTTAGCAGGTGAATCAACACGAAAAAATCTCTAAAATCAAATTGCTTTTGCTCGATGTCGATGGCGTGCTGACCGATGGGAGCGTTATCCTGGGAAAACTGGACGAGGAACTCAAGATATTTCACATCAAAGACGGATTGGGGATCAAGCTTGCTCAGGCGGCCGGGCTGGAGATCGGCATCATTACTGGTCGTGCTTCGCCAGCGGTCCAGCGACGAGCAGAGGAATTGGACATCAAAATTTTATGCCAGGGACAATCGGATAAGCGGACGGCATACGAGCAAATTCGGGCGGAGCTGGGGCTAAGGGACGATCAGATTGCCTTCATCGGCGATGATCTCAATGATTTGCCAGTATTGAAGCGGGTTGGTCTGAGCTGCACGGTTGCTGATGCCAGCGAGGACGTTAAAACTGCGGTAGATCATATCAGTTCTCTCCCAGGTGGGAGAGGAGCGGTGCGCGAGATCATTGAATGGATCTTAAAGCAACAAGGGAAATGGGAATCGGTCGTCCAAAAGTATCAAGCCGTATAGGTTCAGACAATGAGGAGTGCTGAGTGGACGGGATGCACGCGCTAATATCAACATATTGCAGGATGAAAAAATCAGGAGGTGAGATATGGCGATCAAACTAAAATTGCCCATCGGGCTGCTCTTCCTGATATCCATAGGAATTCTGCCTCTGTTTGCGCAGCAGCCCCAGGATAGCAGCAAGGTCCCCGTGGCAGTCATGGATTTCAAAAACAATAGCCCTGTTTTTGGATATGATCGACTGGAGCGCACCATAGCGGAGCTGTTGAAAACCGAGCTTTCGCGGTCGACCGATATTTTGGTGGTCGAGCGGAGCAAGATGGAGAGCATTTTGAGGGAGCAAGCGCTGGCTCAGGCTGGCGTTCTGGCAACTGAGGCTGCTCAGCAAGTAGGAAGGTTGGCTGGCGCTGAGTATATCATCGCTGGTGAGATCAATACTGTTGGCAATCAGTTTCGGATTGACGCTCATGTTATCCAAGTGACGACTGGCCGAATTTCAGGCGAAAAAGTGACCAGCAATTCACCAGAAAATGTCGAACGCATGATCAAAATGCTGGCGCAAAACATCATCTTTAATTTGACAGGAAAAGGTGAAAGGCTACAATCCACCAAATTGCGGAACTATCGCTCGAACTGGGCTGGGGTCGGCACTATCGCGTTGGCAGCCACTACAACCATCTGCCATTTGATCTATCAGAACAAATATGATCGCTATCATCGGACGAATTTCTTAGGAGATTTCGATCGGTACTACAATAGTGCCAACCGGTTCTATAAGGCACGCAACCTATCGCTTGTTGCGACGATCGCAGCAAGCTTCGCAACGGCAGCGCTGTGGACCAGAGATCGAAATGAAAATAACCATATCTATGCCAGCATCCATGTGGTAGATTTCCCGAGTCCAGCGGCAAAGTTGGAAGATCGCTCATCGGGATATCTTGTTTCCATCGCCATTCGATTTTAAGGAGGGAGCCATGAAACACATCGCAGTTATCCTCATTGCGGGACTGGTGCTGGTTCATTGTGGAGAATTGGAGCGCGATAATCCGCTCGACCCCAAAAATCCCAATGCTGCTATCGATCAGACGGTTGCGGTGGAACTCTTTGTCAATGACAGCACTGGTTATGAATTTTGTCGCTTTGCGACGGAAGCCATGGAGCGATTAGCGCAGCAAGATCAATATCGCGATAAGCTATGTGTGCTGGAATATCATCTGACCAATCGGAGCCATGGCTGGAACGACATCTATGCGCTGGACGAATTCAATCAGCGCTATTATCGCTATGTGCCCATTAGCTCCGAACGCGGGATTCCCGATGCGATGTTCAATGGATTGATCCGGCGCGTTCAGGGGGCTTCGTTAGAAAACATCGAGCAACGGTATCTGCAAGCCCTTGTTCCTTTGCTTGGACAAAGCAGTCCCTTTTACATCCAGGCAACAAAAAAATTCAGCAGCAATGCCATCCAGCTCGATGTGAAGCTGGGCATGTATGGAAATAGGACGATGGAAAATCTGGAGCTCAACGTGATCCTTTATGAGGACTTGAACCTCCCAGGGCATCGCTTTTTGGTTCGAAAGATACTCCAGGAACAGACGATCCCCCGTATTCGTCATGGCGACATCAAATCATTTTGCTTTTCGGCACCATTGCCGGAGGTCACCAATATTGGTAACCTCTATGCGGTTGTATTGGTTCAGGATCAGCAGAGTGCCGACAAAGAAATTTTGCAAGCAGCCAGATTTTAATGGCGGGAGGTTAATATGAAACGAACAAAATTTATCTTGATCATGACTGGGTGCTTGCTGTTGCTGAATTGCAAGGCATTGGAAAAGCTTGTGAATCAGGGCCCGATCATCATCAAAGTAACGGCGACTCCCGAAGAACTTAGCGTAAACGATACGACGTTATTGCGGGTAGAGGCGAAAGATCCAGATGGGGATTTTTTGTCCTATCGGTGGGAATGCAGCCTCGGGGGCCAGTTCATCAGTTATACATCCGATACAGCCGTATGGATCGCTCCATCCCACGCAGGACGCTTTCCCATTAAAGTCACGGTCACCGATGAGGATGGCAGCAAGGCAATCGGCGAAGTAACTGTGAATGTCCGGGATGAAGCCAAGCCGATCGTTACGATCACGCAGCCGGTTGAGAACCAGGTGATCATCGGTCTGGGCAAATATCCGATTAAAGTGGCGGTAAGCTTTCTCTGGCCAATTCACTCGGTGGATTTTTTCATCAATAACCAACTATCTTATACCGATTTCTCCAGCCCATACGAGTGGCGCGACTGGGATGTGACCTATCTTTCAGGACGCACCACGATAATGGTCAAGGCGTATGATGCGAAGAACCTTTCTAATTGGGGCGCTGATTCGGTTCATGTCATGATCGAGGGTGTCATTCCGGTACCCAAACGACAACTTTAGTGAGCATTCATCTATGGAAGAAACGAGCAACAGCACAGCGCTTCAGACGATCTTGATTGGAAAAGAAGTTGTTCGCAAAGAGGCACAGGCGATTTTCGATCTTGAACAGAAAATCAATTCCGAGTTTGCTCAGGCGGTCGAGCTGCTCGCTCAATGCAAAGGACGTGTGATCATTTCTGGTATGGGAAAATCTGGCCTGATTGGCCGTAAGATCGCTGCCACATTGACCAGTACCGGCACAGCAGCGATGTTTTTGCACCCAGCCGAGGGGATGCATGGCGATCTCGGCGCCGTGCACAAGGATGACGTGGTGATCTGTATCTCGAAAAGCGGCAATACCAGTGAGCTATTCCAAATTTTCCCAGTGCTGAAACGGATTGGCGTTTCGATCATCTCCATTGTAGGCAACCGGCGTTCACGGATCGCGGAGCGAAGCGACATCGTGTTGGATGCCAGCGTCAAGGAAGAGGCCTGTCCGTTCAATCTTGCGCCCACCTCCAGCACTACTGCGGCGCTGGTCATCGGCGATGCGCTGGCGGTAGCCCTGCTGAAACGGCGCAATTTTACCGCCGAACAATTTGCCCTGTTTCACCCTGGTGGAAGCCTCGGCAAGAAAATGTCGGTCAAGATCGACGATGTCATGTTCACTGGCGATCGTATCCCCAAGGTCCCTGAGGATTTGCCCCTCGAAAAGGTGATCTTTGAAATTACCGCGAAACGTTTCGGCTCGACTTGCGTGGTCGATGAACAAGATCGATTGGTGGGCATCATCACGGATGGCGATATTCGCCGGCTCGTCGAAAAAACCAAGGATATTTGGGACCTCCGGGCCAGCCAGATCATGACCCGCAATCCAAAAACTGTGAAGATCGGAACGCTGGCGGCAGATGCACTGAAATTAATGACCGATTTCAGCATCATGCAGGTGATTATTGTGGATGAAAACAATCATCCTCGGGGTATTGTTCATATTCACGATCTTTTGGAGGCTGGCATCCTGTGAGTTCATCGTGGCGCCGCACGCGGAAGCGGATCAAAAATTGGTTCATCTACATACTCGTTAAAGCTGGACTTCGCTGGATCAATGCTGTATCCCGTGATGCAGCGATAAAATTTCTGCAGAATCTGGCATTATTCGGTTTTTATGTGATTGGCTCTGAGCGCCGAAAAACCATCGCGCATCTGACGCTGGTCTATGGTGGTTCTCGTGATAAGGATACGATCTATCGCATGGCGCGGGCGGTGTTTATCAATCTTGGCCGCAATATGGCGGACGCTTTTCGGCTGCCAAGCTATAATGCTCAGAATATCGATCGTATTGTCACAGTCAGCGGATTGGAAAAATTGGATCAGGCTCTCTCGCTCGGCAAGGGAGTATTGGCTATTACAGGCCATATCGGCAACTGGGAATTAATGGGCGCCTATTTGGCGATGAAAGGGTACCCGATTAATGTCGTTGGAGCTCCTATTTACGACCCTCGACTCGATGCGTTGGTCGTCGCGAATCGGGAGCGATCGGGGATGAAAAATATCGCGCGAGGGGGTGCCACCCGGGAAATTCTGCGCGCCCTGGCCCGCAATGAGATCATCGGCCTGCTCATTGACCAGGACACCCGACATGTCGATGGTGTTTTTGTCGATTTTTTGGGCAAACCAGCCTATACTCCAGTGGGGCCAACCCTTTTAGCGCTCAAAACTCAGGCGGCGCTGGTCCCAATGGCCATTCATATCGGACCAGACCAGCGTCATTGCATCGAAATTGAGGACCCGCTCGTGCTGCATATCAGCGGTGATCCGCAACAGGATCGTTTAGCCATCACCCAACAATGTTCCGATGCCGTCGCCAAATTCATCCGAAAATACCCAACCCAGTGGGTATGGATGCATCAGCGATGGAAAACAAAACCCAGTAATGTCGATAGCTGATCGCTTCTGCCGTGAATTGTTTAAAGAGCATTCGCTTTCTCGAAATAGAATCAATATTTCTCAAATGAATTTTTTCGATGATGAATGAAAACGATTCGCCTATCTGTCGGATCATTTGTGTGATAAAAGGTTCTTTAAGTCATTCTTGCCCGAAAAGCTAAATGAGCTTTTAATCATTTTTCTGCGATCGACAGAATTTCTGGCACGGCACTGCAACTGACGCAGAAATGAAATCCTGAACAGCTTTTTTCCGTGCGAGTTCCTTTTCCGTGTCCGACAATTCTGAGAGCAAAAAAATTTTTAGGCCACGGAATTGGAACTGACACAGAAACGAATTTTTGAAGTCTTTTTCCGTGTCCGACAATTTTAAAAGCAAAAAAATTTTTAGGCCATAGAATTGGAGCTGACAAAGAAACAAATTTTTGAAGTCTTTTTTCCGTGTGAGTTCCTTTTCCGTGTCCGACAATTCTGAGAGCAAAAAATCTTTAGGCCACAGAATTGGAGCTGACACAGAAATGAAATCCTGAAAGATAAAAATTCATTGCAGGGCATTTCGTGCCATTCAAAAGCATCTTAACGAGAAATTTTGATTTTAGAATTTCAGGCCAAATATTTTGATTCTCGCTTCAATAGCAATCGATTCGGACTATAGCGGATGGGAACTCATTGTTGTGCATAGTGCGGGTTAGTTATGGCAAAGAAGATTTATCAGAGGATTTTCAAGTGGAATTGGATGTGATCAAGTTTCTGCACAATTTTAGGCATAGATTATCAAAGAATTTGCAGTTGCTGTTAAGCCTCCTGGTTGCAGCATTGTTGCTGATCCACTGTGGACAAAAAGCATCGCAGCTTGAGGCTCAGAAATCTAATGATGAAATACCGGATCAGGAGGGCTGGAACTCAATTGTGACCACCAGCAAGAACGGTAAGGTTGCGGCTATTTTAAAATATGGGCACATGCAGCGTTTTAAACAGCGCCAATTGGTGGAACTTGACGGGCAGGTGACAGTCGATTTTTTCAACGAGCAAGGGATCCACACCTCGAATCTGGTGGCGGATCGAGGCCGATTGGATGAAACCACTAACAATATCGAGGCGTTCGGCAATGTCGTGGTGGTATCCGATACCGGTATCACGCTGAAAACCGAACGGCTCCGCTGGGACAACAGTATCGAGAAGATCGTTACCAATGATTTTGTCACAATAATCACGGCTGAACAGGATACCTTTTACGGCAAAGGGTTCGAGTCGGATCAAAATCTCGAGAACTGGCGCATTATCGCCTTCTCTGGGAAGACCAGTCGTGGCCTGGATCTCGATCTTCAAATCGAAAAGAAAAAGCCGAGGAGGGATACCAGCAGAACAGGCTCGGAATAGATCGATATGACGCCACTAACGACTCGGGCGAAATCGGTCATTATCATTATGAAATGGGACATGAGGAAAAGGAATCTAATTTTTTGCTGGGTGATTTTGGGTTTCGCCCTCTTCAATTCAGTGGCTCGGGCTACAATAGCGCAACAAGCCAAGCAAACTCGGCCCGCAAATCAAACTGAAGAGAGACTGGAGATCATCAACGCGGATACTGTCCGCTACTCGAAAAGCGCCGAGGGGGACATCATCAAGATGATCGGCAACGTCCATTTGCGCCAGGGAGTCGCGGAGATGTTCTGCGGCGAGGCCGAGCACTGGCGCGACACCCGGCAAACCGTAGTACGCCGCAATGTTCGGATATATGATCGCAGCAAAAGCCTGTTCGCCGATGAGGTCTACTATTTCGGCGACCGTCAGTTGTTTAAGGCCGTAGGCCATGTGTTTTTAAAAGACTCCTTGCGGCAGATCATAGCTGATCGGATCGCTTATGACAAAAATGAAGATCTCGTTACGGCGGAAAAAAATGTTGTAATAGTCGATAGCATTAATTATATTCAGATCACTGGCGCGCTGGCAAAATTCGATAATGCCAACGATTATGCCTGGATCTCTGGAAATCCGATCTTGACGCGAAGGGATACCACGGCTGCGGATACGCTGCGGATCGCCAGTTTAACCATGGAGCTTTTTGAAGGTGGCGCAAAGGCGGTGGTGAGCGATAGCGTAAAGATCCAACAGGGCAAAGCGCACGCGCGGTGCGGCCGGGCAGAATTTTATCGCGATCGCAATGAGATCCTGTTGTTTCAACAACCGGTAGCCTGGCAAGAGGGCGATCGGCTCACCGGCGAGCAGATCCAGCTTTTCATTGAGAAAGGCAAATTGGTCAAAGCAGTGGTCACCGGCCAGGCGCTGGTCACCTCCCGAGTGGATACAGCAGCATGGGATCAGCGGGTCAATACATTGACGGGCCAATCGATCACCATGTACTTTGAAGATGAGCAATTGGTCCAGGTAACCGTTGACAACCAGGCAACCAGCTATTATTACATCTATGAAGACGAAGAAGAAAAAGGTATGAATAAAATCATCGGGGATCGAATCAGCGTGTTCATCCGGGATCGAAAGATCGAACGGATTCTGGTGGAGAGCAATCCCCAGCTCTCCGCAGGCACTTATTATCCGCCCAATATGAAACCGGTGATACTTCCCAGGAAACTCGAATGAAATTGAAGCTACAAGCGGAAAAACTGGTAAAGATCTATAGCAAAAGGACTGTGGTCAATGAGGTGAGCCTGTACGTTGAGCAGGGCGAGATTGTGGGTTTGCTGGGTCCCAACGGCGCGGGCAAGACAACGACTTTTTATATGATCACGGGCATGATTCGTCCCAGCCGCGGGACAATTTGGCTGAATAACCAGGAGATCACCGATTTGCCGATGTATCGCCGCGCCCGGATGGGCATTGGCTATCTTTCTCAGGAATCGTCGATCTTTCGGAAACTGACGGTCGAGGAAAACATTATGGCAATTTTGGAGACCATGCCGCTGTCTCGATCGGAACGGAAGCAACGGCTCGAGGAGTTGCTGAATGAACTCAATATTTCTCATCTGGCCAAGAACAAAGCTTATACCTTATCCGGGGGAGAGCGCCGTCGTGTCGAGATCACCCGCGCCCTGGTCACGAATCCAAAATTCATCTTGCTGGATGAACCGTTCGCCGGTATTGACCCGATCGCGGTCGAGGACATTCAGACCATCGTCAAAGGATTAACCGGCAAAGGCATTGGGGTGCTCATTACCGATCACAATGTGCACGAAACGCTCTCTATTACGAATCGGGCCTATCTGCTTTATGAAGGCGTGGTTTTGAAATCTGGCAGTTCGGAATTTTTGGCCAATGACCCTGAGACCCGACGGCTTTATTTGGGAGAAAAATTTCGTCTGGATCGGTAATTACTTCGACAAAGCGCATGTTGTCCTTTGGTTCAGCCGAATCACGCCAATCGATTCGATCGAGCCAGGGGAGATGATGGAGGCCATCAAACTCAGATCCACAAAAGCGATTCATCATCGAAGGAATGAATATTAACGTAGTGTTTGCGGAAGGGTGTATGAAGCTATGATGCATGTAAACATCTCACAGCGAATGGGGCTTTACCAGAAGCAGTCACCTCAGCAGGTGCTGCTATCGACATTGCTCCAATTACCGATTCTCAGCCTGGAGCAGCGGATCAAGCTGGAATTGGAACAAAATCCCTTGCTCGAAGAAGACCTGGAACAGGAGCATGAACTGGAGCAGGATTTGGTCGAGGAGATCAAGTTGGAAGAGGTAGACCGCGAGGACAAAAGCGACGAGGACGAGGAAGAGGAAGAGGAAATTGTTGAAGAATTCAATGAGGACCAGGAAGAGATTGATTGGGATACGATCTTAAATGACGAAAACAATTACGAAATCAAAGCGCCGAAAGATGAGAGCGCGGAAACATTCGAGCGGCCCGAGGTGAGCCAGACCAGTCTCCCCGAGCATCTGTTGGAACAATTGAACCTGACTGATCTATCGGAAAAAGAGCGGATGATCGGCGAGTACATTATTTGGAACATCAATGAGGTTGGTTACTTAAATTACGATCTTGAGCTCATGGCGCAAAACCTCGATGTTACCGTTGAGGAGATCGAAAAAGTTCTGAAAGTGATCCAGAAATTCGACCCGCCTGGGATTGGTGCCCGAAACCTGCAGGAATGTCTGTTGATCCAGCTTGAAGAATTGCCGGAGCGCAATGAATTGGCGATCGCGGTCATTCGAGATCATTTTGAAGATTTCAAGAATAAGCGTTTCGAGAAAATTGCAAAAAAATTGGGAATCAGTCTGGAGGAATTTAAAGAAATACTGAATATCATTACCAAGTTGAACCCCAAGCCCGGCGAAGGGTATCCCAGCCTTTACGATAACAGCATCACCCCGGACGTGATCGTCACAAAGGAAGGGGATGATTTCAAGATCATTCTGAACGATTGGAATATCCCGCACCTGCGCATCAACAATAGTTATAAAAAGCTTTTGCTCGATAAGAAAAACACGCCCAAGAAGACCAAGGAATTTATCAAAAATCGGCTTGAATCTGCCCGCTGGCTGATCAATTCGATCCACCAAAGACGCATGACCATCCTGAAAGTCGTCGAAGCAATAGTGCGGCGCCAACGCGACTTTTTTGATAAGGGCTCGACGTATTTGAAGCCGATGATACTAAAAGATATCGCCGATGAGATCGGAATGGATATCTCAACGGTCAGCCGGGTGACCAATGGGAAATATGTCCAGACCGACTATGGGGTATATGAGTTGAAGCACTTTTTCAGTGAGAAAATAAAACGGGATGATGGTGAGGATGTCTCGAATAAGGAGATCAAAAATCGGATTCGTGAGATCATTGAAAAAGAGGACCCGAGGAGGCCCTATAACGATCAGAAGATCGTGGCGATGCTGCGAAAGGAGGGTTTTAACATCGCCCGGAGGACAGTCGCCAAATATCGAGAGCAGATGATGATCCCAGTATCCCGTTTGCGCCGAAAAATTTGATCGCAATTGATAAACTTCTCCAACATGAAGCTCGATCAGCTTTTAAACAAGGGAGCGAATCTCACCATGAGTTTAGTGATAACCAGAATTTCTTAGAATGAAGAATCACGATTTGAGATAAATAAGCTTTGCCCACAAGATACATGGAATGACAAGAAATTCGAAAAATAGAAAGTGCTTTCGGTGTATTTTCATGTATTCAGTGGGAGGCCTAAAATATAAATTTTTGTCTTGGGATTTGAAGTATGAGTTCACTCTTAAAACCACGAATTGTACGAAGTTCACAAATTCAATATTTGATAACGACCCAAAATTCAATTCGTGTTCATCCGTGAAATTCGTGGCTTGAAGCTTTTTGTAGTGGACTCAGATATAAATTGATCTGATTGATTATGGATTGAGAAAGGATAAAATGAAGACACGATCGACAACGATTCTTGGAATTCGCCATAAAGGCAAGGCCGCCATGGCAGGTGATGGACAGGTGACTTTTGGCGATACGATTTTGAAGACCAGCGCTCGGAAAATTCGCAAGATGTATGACAATACGATTCTCGTCGGTTTTGCAGGCGCTGCCGCCGATGCGCTGACGCTGTTCGATAAGTTTGATGCCAAATTAGAGCAATTCAAGGGTAACCTGCCTCGAGCCGTGGTTGAACTGGCGAAGGAGTGGCGAACCGACCGCTATTTGCGTCGACTGGAAGCTCAACTGGCGGTGATGGATAAAAACCACAGCTTCCTGGTCTCAGGGACTGGCGATGTCATTGAACCAGATGACAGCATTTTGGCGTTAGGATCAGGAGGTCCTTATGCATTAGCAGCGGCACGAGCGCTCATCAAACATACCAAGCTCAGTGCCAGGGAAATCGTTCAGGAAGCGATGCAAATTGCGGGGTCAATTTGTATTTACACCAATACCAATATCGTTATCGAAGAATTGTAAAGGACTCGTATGGATAGCCAGAATCACGAATTAACACCCAAACAAATTGTTCAGGAATTAGATAAATATATCATTGGCCAGGATCGCGCGAAAAAATCGGTGGCCATTGCCCTCAGAAATCGCTGGCGCAGGCTTCAGGTCGAGGACGAGCTGCGCGAAGAGATCATGCCCAATAATATCATTCTCATTGGCCCGACTGGCGTGGGCAAAACAGAAATTGCTCGCCGGCTGGCCCGATTGGCCAATGCGCCGTTCGTCAAGGTGGAGGCATCGAAATTCACGGAAGTCGGTTATGTCGGCCGGGATGTGGAATCGATCATCCGCGATCTGGTGGATTTGGCGGTATCTATGGTGCGAAGTGAGAAAACGGCTGAGGTCGAAGAGAAAGCCGAGGAATTGGCCGAGGAACGGCTGCTGGACATTCTGCTTCCCCCTATTTCCAAAGGCGAGGATAAAAATCAGCTTGAGGAATCCGATGAGCTCAAAGCCAAATGGAGTCGCACGCGGGAGAAGTTGAGGCAACAGCTCCGCGCCGGCCAATTGGATGAGCGAACCGTCGAGATGGACGTTCAGACCGAGAACTTCCCGATGATGCAGATCATTTCCCCAATGGGTGTTGAAGAAATGGGGCTGAACATCCAGGACCTGCTGGGCCCAATGTTCCCCAAGCGAATCAAAAAACGCAGGATGAAAATCCCCGATGCTATGCGCTATCTGGCCCAGGAAGAAGCCCAGAAACTGATCGATATGGAAGAAGTGATCCGCGAGGCGATCCATCGGGTGGAAAACTCCGGCATCGTTTTTCTGGATGAGATCGATAAGATCGCGGGCGAGGACTCGGGACATGGACCCGATGTCTCGCGAGAGGGCGTCCAGCGCGATCTGCTGCCGGTGGTGGAAGGGACCAATGTCTTAACCAAATACGGCATGGTAAAATCGGACCATATTCTGTTCATCGCTTCTGGCGCGTTTCATGTCTCCAAACCATCGGACCTGATCCCGGAGCTTCAGGGTCGATTCCCAATTCGTGTGGAATTGGATAGCCTGACCACAGAGGACTTTGTCCGTATCCTCACGGAGCCCGAAAATGCGCTCATTAAGCAATACACTGCCATGCTTAGCACTGAGGGTGTCAAGTTAGAGTTCACCGATGAAGCCATTCTGGAGATCGCCAAAATTGCCAGCGAGGTGAACGAACGGGCTGAAAATATCGGCGCCCGCCGGCTTCATACGATTCTTACCACGCTCTTGGAAGATATCCTGTTCGAGGTCCCGGATACCAAGGTGAAAAAAATAACTATCACCGATAAAAAGGTGCGTGAAAAGCTTAAAGACATTGTAGAGGACGAGGACCTGAGTCGCTACATTCTATAGTTCAAATTTTTATATCAGCACCCGCGCCGCCTCGATCATTTAAACAAAGGATCCCAGCATCATTTGTAGATTTGATACTGAGATTTTAGAATTGGTCGAGTGGATCGGAACAAGCATATTTAAACAACGAACGAATTCAAAAAAGCACTGCAACATCGTTCAAGCATCTTGATGAGGAGGTTAACGTGAACAAACATTTTCTTTCCATTGCAGAATTGACCCGAGATGAGATTTTTGAGATTTTCGATTTGACCAAAGAATTAAAAGAGAAAACCAAGCGCAGAGAGCCGCATCATCTATTGAAGGGCAAAACATTGGCCATGGTGTTTGCCAAGCCATCGGCTCGGACACGGATTTCGTTTGAAGTCGGCATGTTTCAATTGGGGGGACATGCGCTGTATTTGGGACCAAACGATATTGGGGTTGGCACTCGTGAAGCGGTGAAGGACGTTGCCCGTGTGTTGTCCCGCTACAACGATGGCATCATGGCTCGCTTGTTTGGGCATCAGGACATTGTCGAGCTGGCAAAATACGCCACGGTTCCTGTGATCAACGGCCTGACCGACCTCCTGCATCCCTGCCAGATCATGGCGGATGCATTTACCATTCTGGAGCATCGGAAAACGCTGGATAATTTGAAAGTCGCCTTTATCGGTGATGGCAACAATGTGGCCAATTCGTGGATCAATTTTGCTTCTCGGGTGCCCATGAAGCTGGCGCTGGCTGTGCCCGAAGGGTATGATCCCGATCCAGACATTCTGGCCAATGCCCGCAAAGCTGGGATCAGCGAGGTGACCATCCATCGGGATCCCAAAGAGGCGGTCAAAGATGCCGATGTGGTTTACACCGATGTCTGGGCCAGCATGGGTCAGGAGGCGCAGGCGCAACAACGGAAAAAAGTCTTCCAGCCCTATCAGGTAAATGAAGCGTTGATGAAACACGCCCGACCCGATACCTATTTCATGCACTGCCTGCCCGCCCATCGCAATGAGGAGGTGACTGACGGGGTGATCGAAAGCCCGAATTCCATCGTCTTCGATGAAGCGGAAAATCGGATGCATGTGCAGAAGGCGATCATGGTGAAATTAATGAAAACGAATTAGGAACCACAACGTAAGAAATCCCAAAACTCAAATCTCAATTTCCAAATAATTTTCAATAATCAAGACTCGAAATTTCAAACGAGTTTGGCTTATCGAAATTTCGGAATTGGTTATTATTTGAAATTTGTGGTTTGTGATTTGGGATTTCATCCGTTGGGTCCTTTCAATCCGTTGGGAAAAATTATGCCAATTACCATCGAATCTTACCAACCATCCTTTGCCGAAGAGTGGGATAACTTTGTCTGGCAAGCCAACAACGGCACCATCTTTCACACTCGTCGGTTTCTGAATTATCATCCGCCCGAGCGGTTTGAAGATCATTCGCTGATTTTCAAAAAGGAAAAGCGGGTGATCGCCCTGTTTCCTGCTACGGTTCGCTACGAGCAGCACCGCCGCATTCTGACTTCGCATCGGGGCGCTTCTTATGGTGGGCTGGTGACCAAATTCGATGTGGGCATCAAAACCACTTTCGAGATCGTGGAGGCGTTGATTCAGCATGCGCTGGATCACAACTTTCAGGGCGTGGAGATGACACCGCCGCCCATTATCTACTACCATCGTCCCAGCCATTACGTGGATTTTGCCCTGGTCAAAAACGGCTTTGGCTACCGCAAGCGGGAAATTTCCAGCGTCATCCCACTGACCTTTGGCGAAAGCGAGGTGCTGTACACTTTTTCTCCTGAATCCCGACGGGCGGTGAGGCGTGGCGTCAAGCTGGGGGTCGAAATCAAAGAGTGCGATGAGTACGAGACGTTCTATCAGATTTTGAAGCGCAATTTGAAGATGCGGCACAATGTCAATCCGACCCATACGCTGGAAGAATTGCTGTTGCTCAAAAAGCTGTTTCCCGATCGCATTAAGCTGTTTGGGGCCTTTGCCGATGGCCAGATGGTCGCTGGCGTGGTGATGTTCATCACCAATCAGCGGGTGGTGCTGGCATTCTACATCAGCCACAACGAAGACCTGCAGCAATACCGTGGCGTCAATTGCCTGTTCTTCGAGATCATCAAATGGGCGATTCGGGAAAAATACGCCTATCTCGATTTCGGGATTTTCACCGTGAACATGGATCCCAACTGGGGTCTGGGACGCTTCAAAGAGAGCTTCGGCGCCCAGGGGATCTTTCGGGATACGCTGCTCAAGTATTTTGATTGAATTTTTAGTTGGAGTTTTGGAGTTTTGGAGTACTGGATTGCAGCAGCCGAACAATTTTGGAATGAAAAAAATCTTGCACATCGCTCCATTCAATGTCGCTAATGTCCCGATGACATTTGTGCTTGCCGAGCGAAAATTGGGTCACGACAGTCGGCTGATCACTTTCGCCAAACATCCCCGAGGCTTTCCTGAAGATATTTGTCTAAATTTGCCGCTGCTCAATTTCAGGGGCTTCACGCTTTTCAAAAGAATGATCGGCGGGAAGTCCCGAACCACGGTCACGAACATCAAACCCGAATTGACCAGCCTCCCACCGATTTGGCGACCGAATACGCTGGAGAAAATATTGATCCAAATTCGGGAAGCGATCTGGCGGCCGATCATCAAAAAGGCCTACCAGCGTTATCAGCTCGACCAGTATGAGGTGATCCAGCTCGATGGCGGCCTGGGCTTTTTCCGTGACGGCAGCGATATCCTGCGGTGGAAACACATGGGCAAAAAGATCATCTGCTGTTATGGGGGCAGCGACCTGCGGGTGCGGGGCGTTATTCCTGCCATCGATGCGATCTCCGATGTCAATGTGACCGTCGAATTCGACCACCTGAAGCTTCATCCCCGCATTCACCACGTTTTTTTCCCCTTCGATGCCGAAAAATTCGAGCCTCTCCCCTATCGTGACGATGCGCTGCTGCGGATCGGCCATGCGCCCACCAATAGGGCGGCCAAAGGCAGCGACATCATTATACCCATCGTCCGAGAATTGGAACAAGAATATCCCGTCAAACTTGTGCTCATCGAAAACTTGCCCTACCAGGAGGCCATCAAAAGAAAAGCCGAATGCCATATTTTCATCGACCAGATCGGAGATCTCGGCTATGGGATCAATTCGCTGGAATCGCTGGCCATGGGCATTCCAACCTGCTCGTGTTTGGCGCCAGGCTTCGAGGAACAATATCCCGATCATCCGTTTATTGTGATCGATGCGGATAATTTGAAATCGCAATTGATCTCATTGATAACCGATGAATCATTTCGGCGGGAGAAAGCCAGTCAAGGTCGGGAATGGGTGAAGAGGTATCATGATCCGATCGGGGTGGTTCAAAGAATACATGAGTTGGCTCAATTATAGAGTCACCTTCTGACACAGACGATGATATGCCTCATAGCTGCCCTGCCAGTGTGCCAATTCGTAATCGGGGTAAGAATCATCCATCTCAAATTCTCCATTGGCGTATCGAGGAAGAAACTCGGCCGTTGTCATTCGGTATTTTTGTTCGTAGGCCTCAATTATCTGTCGAAGTTCCTTGAGAATTTCTTTGATGCTCCGCTGAGGGCGGTTTTTAAGCCTGGCTTGCCAATCATCATCCAGAGCGGCCGTGGAAATTTTCTTAGCAGATTCAATGACGCTCATTGTTGGCTACTCCATAATCAATCCAATTCGTCCTAAGAAAAATAATGAAATTCATTATAAAAATCAAGCTAGGGTTAAGAGCCCTGGAATTGCCATCCCTCGATTAAGACGCAATAGAATCCAGCCTTCGATCACTTCAGCTAAATTTCTTCGGCATTCCTCCAGGCTCTTTCCCGTTGCCCAAACTCCAGCTAACTCTGGCACCTCGCCGTAATATGGTTCCTCGTCATCGATGATCTCGTAATGCGCTCGCTCTAATGCGGCTGCCAGATACTGACTGATCATTTTCGTTCTCCTCTATAAAAACTTTGTACCAGGTTTCAGCAATGATTTCATGTCCCACCTCCGCCAACTGACAGAGGTGTATCGGATGAAATTTGGCAAATCATATCCAGAACCTTAGTAACAGCGACAATCCAACAGCAGTCGAACCTTATAACCTTATCTGGAAATAATAAGCGAATAAGGTTCAGCGCTGGTGGATTATAATAGGCTACTAAGGTGAATAAGGTCTGATGGGGTTGTTGCTTTCAATTGAACTTTGATTATTTCAAGCTATCATTAAACCCCATTTTGAAACCCGTTGCGAAGGTTCTCAACCTTGGCAAAAATGCGAGTAACACCTATTCGCCCAATATTGCTTTCGCCTGCTCCAGAAACTCCCCGATCCCCGCTGGCGGCTCGGGCGAATTGGCCAGCAGGTGCCAGTCGGTGAATGCCTCTTTTATTTCATCTGGCGCAAGCTTAAAATTTTCTCTGGTCTGCTGCAACAGCGTAAGGGCTTCCTGGGTTTGCTCCAGGCCGAGCAGGGCGGTGACTTTGTTGAGCCTGCCATCCACCGAATCGAGCGGGCATTTTTCCACTGCCGAGCGAAATTGGGACTGGGCGTTTTGCCTGTCTTTTAAATGAAAATAGGTGATGCCCAGATTGATGATAGAAGTGTAAGCATTATCATCCAAGGCCACGGCTTGTTCCAGATGGGCTTTGGCCTGCTCCAATTTTCCCTGCTTCAAAAATAAATATCCTAAGCCGTTATAGGGAGCCGCATCTTTCGGATCCCGCTTGATGGCTTTTCGATACGCTGCGATTGCCTCGTCGTGGCGACCTAAATCATCATAAGCAATGCCCAAATTGTTGTAGGCGGTCGCATATTTCGGATCCAGCTCGATGGCTCGCTGATACGCTGCGATCGCCTCGTTGTAGCGACCTAATTTTCGATAAGCAATGCCCAAATTGTTGTAGGCGGTCGCATATTTCGGATCCAGCTCGATGGCCTTTTGGTATGCTGCGATCGCCTCGTCGTGGCGACCTAATTTTCGATAAGCAATGCCCAAATTGTTGTAGGCTGTCGCATCTTTCGGATCCAGCTCGATGGCTTTTTGATACGCTGCGATCGCCTCGTCGTAGCGACCTAATTTTCGATAAGCAATGCCCAAATTGTTGTAGGCCCAGGACCAATCGGGCAGCAAGCGAATGCATTCCGCATAATGGCGGGCAGCGGTTTCATGATTTTTTAATTCATCCTCGATATATCCCAACTGAAAATATAGCCGTCCCAGATTCTCCTGCGAGAGATAATTGGCATCTTTCAGCGCCATCAGCTTTTCCAACTGCCGAGGATTTTTGGCTTCATCGTTCGGATTATAAGCCTTCCAAAATTCCACCCACTCCAGCGTCTTTTCCGTGACCTCATAAATGCCTTCAGTTCGGATTTCTTCGATCTCATGGTAGAGCTTCTCTAAAAATGATGGATTATAGATTTGAAGCTCAAATACCAGGTTTAAAAACAGATTCAGTCCCTCCTCCTCCGAAGTGCCGAAAGCATAGTAGAGCTCTTTCAGCTTATTTTCCTGCCAATCGGGCGAGCGATATTTTTCTTTATCCATTGGCTCGTCTCCCTTCAGCCTGGCTGTGATGGAAGGAGCGCAGTTCGGCGTTCACGGCCCGAATGTAGCTTTTGTCCTTCCGTTTCAAATAGCGCAAGATGAACTCCCGCACCAGCTCGTGCATAGTGCCCTCGATGCAGTCGATGAAACTGTATTGCTGGGACAGTTGCCGCAGCGCCGCCTCCAGCTCGGGAAGCGGCATGTTGGCTTTTTGATAGATGTATTCGATGGCTTTGCGGTCGATCTCGCCCCTGCAGGAACAGCAGATGGCCAGCTTGTACACCGTCTCCCGATATTTCGGATCGAGATTATGATCCAGAAACCAGTTGATGGACATCTCCAGCATTTTGCCCTCTTTGTGCAGCAGCTCCTGTTTGATCCGTTCCAGCTCCTCCAGGGATGACAGGCCGTGCAATTGTGATGTCAAAATCCCAATGGCCACGGGATAGCCCAGCGTGACATCGAACAGCCATTTCACGAAATCCCGATAGGACTGCATCTGATGCTGCAGATTTTTGAGGTGGGCGAGGATGGTCTCGATATCCTGCTGGGTGAAGGGCTTGAGCTCGTAGGATTGGATGTCGGTATCCCGCAGGCTCTGATGATAATAGTCTTCGAGATCGAGACGGCCTGCCTGGACTAATAAGATATTGTTCGCCAGGTGCTGCACAAAGTGATCCCGCCAATAGATGAAAAACGGCGTGTCCGAGCGGGTATTGGGCGCCATAACTAACTTTTCGAACCGATCGACCAGCAGCACAAGGGGTCGCTTCTCTTTAGCGGCAATTTGATTGAGGATATGGGCCAGCTTCTTGGCCTGCTCCGCCTGGAGGTCTTTGAGAAACAGGCGATATTTCTTTCGATCCAATTTTCTATCGGCAAACTTCTGGCGCAGGGCAGTGATGCCCTCGGCGGCCAGTCCCGTTGCCACATCGGTAGCGCCTCTGATGGTCTGCTCCCCCAACAACGCCGTTGCACGAGGCAGCGCCACCGCAATAGCCTTCGACGCCACAGCCGAGATGGCGCTGGCCACCTTCTGCGCATTCTCTGGATTGACCGTGGCTTCCTCATCGATCTTCTTTTCGATGTCCGCCACTTCCTCCAGAAATTTGATGTACTCATCGAAATATTTCGTGAACGGCTTTTCCAGTTGGGTATGGATGTCGTTGAACAGCACCTCCAGCGTCATGTTGGTGCGGTCGCAATCGAGGTACATGGTGAACGGCTTTTTGGCGTGAGCTTCGGCCATGCGCTGGCACTGTTTCAACAGCCAGGTCTTGCCCATGCCGCTCTTGCCGTGAAAAAGCAGGATGGGCGGCTTTTTCTTGCCCTCGATTAAAGTGGCCAATGCCGCTTCAAAAGCTGTTAGCTCGGTCGTCCGATCGACGAATTGATCCATTAGTCCTCTGCTCGCCTGAGTTCATTGTTTCGCCAATTTGGTTGCGCTTAATATAATCGAAATCGCCCGCAATGTCAAGCGAAAATTTTTTCGCTGATAAAACTCAATCCTTCTGAATGTTCCAAATTTCGGGAGGATTTTCGCATATAAAAAAACCCTTTCAAAGGTTCAGCAACATTGAAAGGGTCTCTCAGATTCGCCTATCATTTAGCGAATTAAAATCAGCTTCTTTGTTTGATTCATCAGGCGACCCGAAACCGAGAGCCGACAGAGATACAACCCACTGGGCAAATCCATGCCCTGATCATCCTTCCCATCCCAGATCAGTTGATGATTGCCAGCCGATTTGAGCCCATCATAAAGCAAGCGAATTTCCTGGCTGAGCACATTATGAATTGCTAACCTAATATGCTGGGCATTTTTCAATTCAAACCGAATGGCCGTGCTGGAATTGAATGGATTGGGATAAGCAGGATACAATATAAAATTTTGGGGCAGATTTTGCTTTTGAATCTGTTCCTTTTGCCAGACATGGGTTGGCACTTCTTCATATCGAAAAATCCCATTCGTCGTACCCGCATACAAGATTTTGGGATTCCGCCGATCCAGCGCCAGACAAAGGATGTCCTTTTCTTTCAGGCCTTCATTGATCTCGATATAGGTGGAGCAATCATCCGTGCTTTTGAACACCCCCACATCTTTCACCGCCCAATACCAGGTGCCAGGAGTTCGGGGATCAGCGATCAGATTGCTGGAATTGATGGTCCAGCAGCGCCGCTTCCAATTTTGTCCATCATCGACACTGCGATAAATTCCCTCAGAACGGGTGCCGCACAGGAGGATCGCGTAGATCTCTTTGGGATTGAAGGGCGAAATCACCACCGAGGTCGAGGGATGATAGGGATCGGTTTGGTGCCAGCTTTTTCCGCCATCCGTTGTGGCGAACAGGCCATTGGAGGTGGCCAGAAAAATTCGTCTGGGATTGAGCTCGTCGATATCGATATCGTTGATCCGAATCGCCGTAGTATCGCCAGGGGTGAGATCGAATTTCACCCAGCCCGTATCATTGCTGGCGAAAAAGCCATCTTGATTGTAAAAGAAATTATAAGCGCCTGCAAAGGCAACCAGGGAGGAATCAGATGGCACTTCCAGGGCAGAGACAGCAATCCTCGGAAAATAGGTGTTCTTCCATTCCATGCCACCATTGACACTGAAGTAAATTCGGCCCAGACGGTCCTCGGGAATCATCGAGTATTCTTCAGTGCCCAGCCAAATCACGGGCACGGTCCAATCTAAGATGGGATGCACTTCGGCGATAACTTGGGTGATTTTCACCTCAGGATTTTCATTGAATTTCATCAGGCGCCAGTGGTTGCCCCTGTTGTTGGTCTCGAAAGCGCCTGCATCGGTGCCCACGTACAGTGAATCCGAGTAAAACGGATGCGGGGCAATCGAGTTAATATGGCGATTGGGTAAGTCGCCCGAAATATCGACCCAGCGATAGGATGATCCATCGATCAGCGAATAAACGATGACGATCCATTCCGCTGTATTGGGATTTGACAACCCGACGGTGAAGTAATGAAGATAAATCAAAGCGCCATATTGCTCATTGGCAAAGCACTTCAGCGGCGCATAGTTCGAGGCCGTCTCCCAGGCAGTTTTGGCACGGCTTGAATCCCCAGGGGTGAAAAAATGGCTCTCAAAATCGATGAACTGGGGTTTCGGTTCGATGATCGTATCGGGCTTACCAATTTCAAATTCGGGCGTGGGAAAAGCATGGACGCCTGTTCCGTTCCAGACAGTCGTGGCTTCATAAATGACTTTGCCTGTTTTGACGCTGCGGATAGTCGTGCCGCCGAAATCTCCAGCAGGAACGATGCGAACCAGAAGATCATGGTAAATTTGCTCCTGTGGGTCTGGCGTGCAGCTATAATTGGCTTGCTGGAAATAATAAATATGCTTGATTGAATAAGTGAGATAATCCAGCCTGATCACGGCAAATTTGACTGAATCAGGTGAAGCAAAACTCAATTCAAATGATATTGGCAAAATCAATACCGTCAAAAATAGTTTTTTCATCGGGCACCTCACTAAATTGGAATTTGCTTTTTTAAAAATAAACCGACAGCATCAAACTCGAGCTGCTTGTCCCGAGATTGAGCCGAGAAATATCACGCATCTCATCCACCACAGTCGAGATGGTCTTCTCCTCGCCCCAGCGGAAATCGCCGCCCAGTTGATACTGCCCCGAAAGCGATAAATTATTTCTAAAGAAATATTCCACCCCAACGACAAAATAGGCAGCGACGTAATACAGCGTCGTTTGGGTCTCACTTCGATATTCTGCTTCCCACCAAGGCGACGATAATCGCGCGCTGGGCTTCATCTTATTGATGAGCTTTTCCAATCCAATGCCAAAATGTCCGCCAAGATAGGGCGAGAGTCGTTGATGGATGGGGAATCGCCGTTGCGTATCGCCATACAACTGCAAATCGAGCTGCGTGATCTCCGCCCCATTAACTTCCTGACCAGCGTCTTTCAATTCCTTTGAGGCGATGATCTGCAATGCAGCGCCGACGGATTTATTGGCTCGGGTCCATTTCTTCCAACCAATCGCCCCATTCATCGAATTCAAATTGAAACCATTGAAATTGAAAATCAGGGCATTTTTGTTAATGAGATCTTCATTTTTGAGCGCTGGCATTTCTTGAGAGAATAAAAGAGAAGTGCATAACGAGATCAGCAGAGCGAAAGAAAGTCGTTTCATTGGGAATACCTCCTTGTGAAAAATGTGAATTTCAAACGTCGTAGCGCAAGCAAGATGCTTGCGTTACCGTGCAGGAATATACCCGCTGGAAGCCACCACTTGCTGTCCGATAGCTGTTTCCATCCATTGCCACAATAGATAAGCGTTGCTGCTTTTATCCAGATCAGCACGGATGACGGCATAGACGGGCGCGGTCAAGTCGTAGCGGCGGTGATAAATATTTTCATAATTGGGTTTGACGCCATTGATCGAGCACAGCTTAATGGCGTCACGACGGGCCATGAATTCTTCATAATAATAGACCGTATAGCCGATACTCCAGGGATCCATCTCCACTTTGTTGATGATCGAAATCATCGTCATCAATACCATTTCTGGCGCATTGACCATTTTGAGCCCTTTCATCACCAGCGCCTCCATCAGCTCCTGACTGCCCGAATTCGGCTCTCGCTGGTACGCATTGATCGGGGCATTGGGTCCGCCAACCCCCTGCCAGTTGGTGATGTTTCCAGTATAAATCCCTCGAATTTGTTCGATTGTCAAATTTTCCACGGGAATGTTCACGTTCAAAATGAACACAAACGCATCCAACGCCACGGCTTTGACATTGAGCGTGACGCCCCTGCTATTAGCTAACGCCAGCTCATCTGGCGATGGTTCCCGAGCCACCAGAATGACATCGGTGCTATCGGCAATCAAATTGACATACGCCTCGTGCGTGCCATGATGTTGAATCTTGTCGAGGATGTAATTTCGAATTTCCTTTTTCGTGGTATCCGAATAATCAGGATAGATGCGACGCGTGCCATCAGGCGCATCGTACCATTCAAATTTAATGCCGAGCAGGTAACAGGCGATCACGTTTTGCAGGGGATGAGCAGAAGTTGAGCCATCCACACGTGGATAGTTGTGGATGGTAAAATGGCTTACATCGACCACCAGCGGCTCATGCTTGGTGGGCGATTTTTCACATCCCAGGAGTAGAAAAACTGAGATGATGACGAGTAAATAATTTGGGTTTCGCATAATAGCTCTCCTTTCATTTTAGAGATTTTTAAAATGACTAAACTCGTCCTCCCCTGCTGGGAGGCAATTTCTTATACTCTGGTTTCGTCTCAATAATGTCGATAATCATATTTTTTAATTCCACCAAACGAGGCACAAATTCATTTTCATCTGGCAGCGGGTAACGCCAATAAACGATCTTATCTCGATTCTCATCAGCGACTCGAAGGAACTGCCAACCTGGATCAGGATGAATTGAAACCATGATGCTATCGGGACCCATCTGATAAATCAGTGTGTCAGGGAAGCTAAAGAAATCCACCGCATCGAGCTTGTTGCTGATGCGCTCCTGTTCCGCCTCCGTCAGCCAGAAAGCGACGGTGATATAGCCATCCATTACCAGATCCTTGGTGTAGGTCTGTTCAATAGTATTGAGCTCGTTGCCAAAGCCGTAATAGAAGTGGATTTTGAGGAGTTGGGGATCGGGCTGGGTGATTGTTTTGGAGCAACCAACGAATATCAGGCACAAGCTTAATTGCATTAAGAGCAGTAGTAGATGTTTTTTGGCATACATAAATTGACCCCTGTTTTGTAGGACAGGTTGGCAACCTGTCCTACATTTAGCTGGGACAGGTTGGCAACCTGTCCTACAATTAGCTGGGACAGGATGCCATCCTGCCCTACAATTAGCGCAGCAAAATCAATTTCTCAGTTTGTACGAAAACCTCCTTTGATGGCCTGGTTGCTTGCAGCCGACAAAAATAAATCCCACTGGCGACCGCCTGTCTCAATTCATCCGTCCCATCCCATTGAACTTCAAAATGCCCCACAGGTTTCTGGTCTGCTAACAATGTCCGTACCTTCTTGCCCATGATATTGTAAATTTCCAGAGAAACCTGGCTCGAATGAGGCAAGTCGAAAGGAAGAACCGTCATCGCATTGAACGGATTCGGATAATTCGGAAAGAGGTAGAACTGATCAAGCTTGTTAGATTCTGGTGTCTCGTCAATTTTCGTTGGCAGATAAAATCCATTCACATAGGCCGATGTCAGCGGATAGTCGATCACGGCAAAGCCATAAAGGATTCGTCTGACAGGGCCGACGCCAGGGGCATACCATTCCACCCAATCATTATCAGCGCCATGGAATTGAAACCAGAAACGATAGCAATCGGTGAACGTTCCTGCGGGCACGGTAACAGTATCGGATTTGCTCTCCAGATGAACGGTCCAGTCCGCAAATGGCGTAGTGACTTTCCAGCTATCCCCAATATTGGCAGAAAAATCCACCCAAACCTGCTCGGCATTGTTATCTCTCACTATGAGCTTATTGTCCCAGGTCATCCGCAGCAGCGCATTCGGGAAATGACGGAATTGATCGAATTGAAAATACAGGCTATCATTGATCCGAACCGTGTCAATAATCTTCTCCGTGAATGACCTTGAAAACGTCCACCAGTTTCCTACTTGTAAAGGAAAATAGTTCGATAATGATGGTGGCCGGCTTTCATAGCACCAGACGCCATCATTTTGGGTGGCAATGCAAAGCATGTTCGCTCGGTTCGGATCGGCGACGATAGCAGTAATACTTTGATCTGGCACTTGAGGCAGAAATAGTGGAACAAATCGCCAGGTTGCCCCAGCATCATAACTTTCATAAAGGATAAAAGGGGTGATCCATAATGCCAGATAGTTCTCATGCGGCTCACCAGCCGCCCAGAGATGATCAGGATTGAATGGGTCAATTGCCAGTCCGTACAAGCGAACCATTTGACCTCGCAAGCCCGTATAGTGCCAGGTTTTTCCACCATCAGTGGTTTTGATCACGGATTCGCTTATGGCGAGGTAAATAATATCGGGATTCTTGGGATGAATGGCAATTTGGTAGCAAACGCTATCTTTCTGATCAAGCTCAAGAGGTAGGAAATTCCAGCTATCGCCTTTGTCTTTCGATTTTGCGATCCAGGGTTTTGAAGAATCGCTTACGCCGCACGCCCAGACAATCTGATTGACTTGATCGATACTCACATCCCAGGCTGTACCCGAACCTATATCCAACACCTGCTCCCAGCTATTGGCAGCCAGTTGGCGACGAAACACACCGCTGGAGCCTCCAGCGAACGTCTCACCTCATATTCGGGGATCAGGGAAGCCATCAAAGGCATGAATCACCGAAATCTTGCTTCGATTCAAATTGCTATCAGAAACCACCCACTGCGGATGATAAATCGACCAACAATAGGTCAGCACCGAATCACCCGATGATTTATCAGGCTCAGCCCCGACGGTTATTCCCCAGCCAATCGGCCCAATATCATGCGGATAAACCGAGCGAATATGGACGCCTTTCAAGCCAATTTCGCTCCAGGCAGAATCGGGAGATTTGCGAATAAAAAGTCCTTCCCCATCGGTTCCCGCAAAAAGCGACCCGCTGTAATAAGCCAGGGCAGTGACGGTTTTGCCCTGCAAGCCGTAGGGCTCTAATGTTTGAGCAAAAATGATTTCGGTCGAAAGCAGAAAAATTATCAAGAAAATATGGATGGTTTTCATGGGAAGACCTCAGATTAGGTTCGATATATTTTAGTTGAATTTTATTAGTCACGAATGACTACACCTTTAATTTGGTGAATGCTGATTTCTTTTGTGCTTTTATCAAAGCCTAATAAAACAGTAGATGTATCATTCGTCGTATCAATTAAGTAATCACTATGAACACCATACTCAACTACCGAGAAATATAAGCTGTGAGCAGCCCTTGAAAGCTTCTGCAATCCGCTTGACCAGGCGACACCGATCAATCTAACGGTAGTTACTCGTGATTCTAAAAGAATTTTTTCGTCTAAAGCAACTTTCACAGAGTCATCATTAAAATCGTACTCGATTTCAAAATTCACATAAATATCTGATGCCTTTGGTTCTGTTGCTTGCTTGCAGCCACTTTGTAGAAAAAGAGGTGCCAGAATAATTATAAAAATTTTTACATTCATATGTCTCCTCCAAAATATTTTATGCTGCTGAGAAAAGCTGTTACGACTTCCGCTTTCCCTAAAATGTTAATCGTCAGAAAATTTATAGGATATTCCGAGGCTCAACGAAATCAAATTTTTCCTGACGTCAAATCTTGACGTATATAGTATTCAAGAAGCAGATGCGGGTGAAGAAAGCAACTGCATACAAAAACTGCTCTGGCTCCATTTTGAATCCAGAAAAATCCCAAAATTTTTAAAGATTAGACCTGCGCCGAGTAGCATTTCATGTTGAAGCAAACTATTTTTAGATTCGATGCTGACAAAATCAAAAAAATAATTTAGGTGAGAAGATACAGGGATCTGTTGTAGTTTGTAACCAAGATAAACAGGCAATTTGGCTGTTGATAAAGATAATGCATATTCACTTCCCAGTGAGAATTTTGAAGCCCCTGAGAACCTTTGTTGGAATTGCCATGCATTTCGTTTATCTTTGAGAGAGAAGCTTTTCTGATAACCATAACCTGCCCCAACCGTCCATTTTGATGATAAATTATAAGCTAGTCCAAAGTCAATGGCGCCATTAAATCGCTGATCCTTTTTGAATTTATTTTCTAAAAATAAACTATCAAGATCAATTCTCCTGATATTGTTTTCAATAAGATCGTGCGGAACGTAAACAACTAGGCCAACAGCCAATTTTTTGAGCTGTCCCTGAACTCCAACCTGGGAGACACTGCCATGAAAAGTAAACCTGTCAGAAGTATTGTCAAATTGCTGATCATTCTCTCCATACCATTTCGTCCACGAAATACCCAATCTAATATTTGTCAGGAGCTGACCAGCCAGTCCCATTGAAAACGAATAGCGATTATTTTCGTTGTCCGCCGATACGAGTTTAACAGGCAAATTGCTTTTTGCCATTTCCAGATACTGTATGCCATTGTAAGCGGCTGCCAGAGCCCACCTGGTGTTAAATAAGTTAAAAGGCAAAGAAAAGCTGGAGTAAGCGGGGAGTTCAAAATCGTTACGGGAGTAGCTTTTATCGGATTGCATATCGACTTCATGATATGAAAGTCTGGTGGTTCTGGCTCTGGTGGAGCTGAAAAAAGTGATATTTTTTGATTCAACAAGATTGGCGGGATTCGGTAAAATATGTGGCACTCGATCAGGCAGAGCCACTGTGGCGGCCCCTATTCTTTGAGCCGAAGCAATCTGCAATTCGTAAGGCAGCAGCAATACAAAAGTTTCGTATGACTGCCCGAATGAAAAATTGGTAGCTGCAAAAATAAGCCAGATTAGAAATATAATTTTTTTCTTCCAATTCATGGCCAAATCCTTTCTATTAGGAAAGATGTACTCCACTTCCGAAGTGGAGTACATCTCACCTATTCTACGGAAACAAGCTAATCCCAATCCACCACTGAAACTCCCGCAGCGTCGTTCCCGCATACGTGTTGGTGAAATTGGGCACAGCCAGTAGTCGCACATTGAAAGACTTCGATGGCGAGATGGTGATTCCGCCAAGCATGGTGGTCTGCACGTCGCTGCGGCGTTCGCTCGGCTCGGTGTAGCGCTCACCGAAATTGGTCTTGGTGGTCGTCACTGAATCGGTCGTGGTCTCTCGATATTTGAAAACCGCCAGCGTCATGTCGTCAATGTCCCAGTTGGTCATCTTGCGATTCAAGCCAATCAGAATTTCCACCGCATCGGATAGCTTCCAGGTGAAGATAATCGGGATCTGAAAATTGACCACATCGGCTTTGAATTCCCATAGCAGATTTTTATCCTCTCTGGTGGCATCGAAATAATTTTGCCGATACGGATTGTAGGATGAAGTATATTTGGAGCGACTGTGGCGATCTAACAAAACGTGCTCGTCGGTTTTGATCCGTCGTTTCAAGAATTCAACGTTCAGCCCGATATGGAGTTTTTTATTCCGCTCGATCTCCCACTGCAAAGCCCCCATGAAGCGATGGCTCTTATTGCTGCGCTCGCCAGTTCCCGTTCGCATATCCCGCAAGGCATAGTCCCATTCGCTGAAATAATAATCCTTTTCCCATTCGTAATGATAGTTGCTGTACGAAGAATCTTTTAAATTCGAGCTCAGCGTGATATCGGCGTTTTGCTGATGATAGGTGTAATAGAAAACCAGCATTTTGCTCGGATCGATTTGATGATTGAGATTGAAGCCACCGTAATAGGTCTTGCCGTCATGCCCCCAATCTTGATCGCTGCCGCCCTGCTTCCAATAATAGCTCCATTCCTTGCCGACATTGATCTGGCCATATTTGTACAGCGAGGAATCTTCTTGTGCATAGGACTGTTCCGCATTGGCCCAGAGGTAGCCGCCCTGAACGCCGATTTTGGTTCGATCCGATGCTTTGAAATTCAATCCGCCTGCGATGTCCCAGTGATCGTAGCTCTGCTCCCGCCAGCGCATATCGTACCAGACCGAGGTGTATTTGTAACTCGATTGATTCTCCCAGAAATTCTGCGAGCCATACGAGCCATCCCGATTAAACACGGTTCGATTCAATCGGAAGCCAAGCTGCATTCGAGGCGAAATTTCATAGCCCGAAAACAGCGAGAGAAAATGCCCCGTCTGGCGCATATCATCAGCGCCTTTGTAACGATCCACAATCGGGATGTTCGATGTCTCCGCCACTTTGTTGCCTGCATAATCGTAGCCGATGTTGGAACGATAAATATCCTGCGGCACCGAATAGTAGCCTTCATTCTGAAAGATGAGCTGATAGGAAAAGCCCAAAAACAGGCCATTCAATGATCGCAGCGGGCGAGTCAAAAGCGCTGTGGAAAAGACAGGCTCCAATGCCTTTCGGGTCTGGATAAAATAGCTGGGGTAATAAATCATGTCAACCGAATAGGATGAGCGATATTCGGGATAGGGATAGTAACCATAATTTTTATTCTGCTTGATCTGTGAATTTCTGAAATCGAGATAGAAATAGGTTTTTCTCGATGAATCCGAATAGAGGTTGGCGGGATTGACGATCAGATTTAACAAGGGATCATCGATCAAACCAGGTGTGGCCGCTGATAGATTGCTCAAGCCGTACGGGTTGAGATAGTTGGGCATGAAAAAGAAATCCATCTGCTCGAAGGATTTTTCGAGGACACGTTCGCCCCAGTATTGGCTGAAAGCTGATTTTTGAAAACATATTGATAACGTAATGATGATGCTGATGACAAGAATTTTGTTAGTGTTCATACGATCATACTCCTGCTTTGATATTATTGTATCTTCGCTGATGAAATGTAAAGAATTTTTTTTCCAACGGATAGAAACAACCCAACGGATATTTTTTTTGGATCTTCATCCGTTGGGGCTTTATCATCCGTTGGGCGTTTTTATAGCCATATTTTTATTTCCAACCGATAGAAACAATCTTCCTTCGGCAGATTTCTATTGATTGATTCGCCGAAGGAGAACCCAACGGATGAAACTCCAAACCATAAATCCAAAATGACAAACAAATGTCAAATTCCAATGTCAAAAATTCCTGGAACAGATAATACTTAGAAATTCATCCGTTGGAGCTTTTAAATCCGTTGGGCGTTTTTATAGCCGCATTTATTGCTCCAACGGATTGAAACAACCCAACGGATGTTTTTTTTTTAAAGATTCATCCGTTGGCGTTCTATCATCCGTTGGAAAATTAATTGCCTTCTAAAATCTAAATTCGTAAATCTAAAATCAAGAGGGATCGACAATCTTGCCAATGAAAAGAATCGTCCCCGAATGACGCTCCCGAATGGCAAAGATAAACGGCCGATCGACTCGCATTACAAAGCCAGAGGTGGACGTCCTGCCCATGACCACCGAAGTGACCGCCGCTGCCTCCGTGCCTTCCTCATTCACCTCGACGAACGTCTTATGATTGACCTCGCTGATCAATAAGCCACCTGGCTTATACATCCGAGTGAAATCAGCGCCGCCTGAAAATGCCACGCTCATGCCCAGGGCTTTCAGCACATCGTTCAGTTTGATCTTGTATTCGAGCTTGAACCGTGGCAGAAAGATCGTTCCTTTTTCTTTTTGAAACAGACCGAGCCAGTGATCCCAATTGGTTTGATCCAGTGCCATAATCAGCTCATCAAGGTTGACTGAAGAGCCTGGCAGAATAATCACCATGCTGAACAGTTCATCACCATAAGGCAAATCAATCGCTTGAAACCTGTCATTAGCAAAATATTGGAATTCGCCCGTCTGCGCCATCAGTTTGCAGGGAACCTGGGAATTATCGGGTAGCGTAAAAAGGGCATCCGAGGTGTTTTTTTCATCGAACTGAAATTTCCAGATGCCTTTGAAATAAATGGCGTTGATCAAAAACATCACATCGTCACGCTTGATCTCTTCGACGATCTCCTTGATTTTGCCGTTGGTGCTTTGTTCGACCCAGGCATTGATGATTTTCTTGGCGTTGGGATCTCCGAAATCCAGGGCCGATACCAGCGCATCGAAATATTTTTTATTTACATCGATGAACGATGGCTCGAACATCATGTCATTCCGATACCAGATCGAATTAGCAATCTGGAATTTCACCTTCGGATCGAGTCCGACCAGCAATTCCATCAGGCTCTGGTAATTTTCATTGATCTGTTGATCCGATAAGCCTGCCAATTCCAGGGTGTTGATCATCGCCTCTCGAGTCGTGCCACTAGCGCCATTCAAGGTCATCCCCAACGCCATCGAAACACTCAGCGGCGAGATGAAAACGTTGCTATTCTTTTCCGTTTTCACAATCTCCTGAAACAGCTTGAGCCCAAAGCGATTATCGGAGTCGACGATGGTCTTTTCGATGGAAGTCAATTCACGAATTTGGCGTGGCTCATTCGGGCTTTTGGTGCAGGTGCAGCCACCCAGTAAGACAAAAACTGTTAAAATGATGCTATTGATTTTTTGCATGGCTTCCTCCAAATTTTACCAACGGATTGAAACAACCCAACGGATATTTTTTTAGATTTTCATCCGTTGGGGCTTTATCATCCGTTGGAAATATAGCATTTTTTTTCCAACGGATTGAAACGACCCAACGGATATTTTTTTAGATTTTCATCCGTTGGGGCTTTATCA
>FWPV01001280.1_pt1 | contig 71277 bp, 64 predicted proteins | sample 2228371 | NCBI WGS metagenome assembly FWPV01 (sample SAMEA103939776, study PRJEB20133) | metagenome
ATTGATTTTCAAGCTGTTAAAGAGTATTGGCTATAGTGATATACAACCAATTTTGGTCCGGATTCGTTAGGTATTACCTAAAAAAATAGAGCTGTTCTTTTTTCCGCCTCCAGCTTAGAATCCGCTCCAGGTCGCAAGCTTTGCTCCCAGTTCAAACGCTTTTTGCAGATCTTCAGCCTTTGCAGCAACATCCTGCTTGTGCAGATTGCCCATGCTAATCACATCGCCCACCAGTTTCAGCCGGAAATCCCGCAGGTTTCGTTCCAGCACCATATGCACCAGTGGCGAGGAGAAAAACGGGTCGCCCTGACTGATCACCATAGCTGCCTTCTTATTCTGGATCCGGGACACCCCTTCAGCCCCGATCATCGCCCCCGTATTATCATATTCAATCTCGTAGCGCAGCAGTGGCAGCATCCGGGCAAGAAAATTGAGCATCGGCGCAGTAACTGTGCGCATGTGGTTAGGGGTACCAAAAATAAGGGCATCGCTTGCCAGGATATGCTCCAGCAGTTCATCCATGTCGTCGCGCAGCACACACTGCCCGGTGCCGGGCGGCGGGAAGGTGCAGGTCAAACAGCCTGTGCAAAATTGAATGTTCAGATCCGCTAAAAATACTTTTTCCACCTCTGCTGCTGCCCGGCTTTTGCATCCTTCAATAACCTTATCCACCAGCAGGTCGGTGTTGCCGCCCTTGCGCGGGCTTCCGATAATCGCCATCAGTTTCATGATGAGCACTCCTTTCATGACTGCAAGCATTATCAAAATTTAACCACTGAGCACACAGAGCAATAATTTTATTTCAGAAAGTTAACAGAATTTCTGTAACATCCCTCTGTGACCTCTCCATTATTTATTCTCTTTTTTCATTCTTTACTGTCTCCTACAGATAAATGTATCCGTACTCTCACCCTCTATCCCGCCGCTCAAAATAGCCCCATACCGCTACCAACTATGCTATAAAGCAGGATACACTTCATTGTCTATTTCCAGCAAAAGATCTTCTTTTGGAGAACACAGAGAATCTCGCGGCGTTCTCTGTGGTTTCATATTCTTCCATCAATGTTCTTAGATTTTTTGACAGTATCTGACTACATGAAGAGCAATATTACCGCAGAGCGCGCCGTGCCCACAACCGGTGCACCTATCAGCCCCGGGTAAAGCTCCGCAGCACGATCCAGTCGCGGATACGGTCAGGCATTTTGCTCAGCAGCCGCAACATCCATATGCGTTTCCCCACCGGATAACGGCTGCGCGGGTGCGCCACGACGAGCGCCTGAGCAACTGTGCGCGCTACCTGTTCAGGACTGATGCCGCAAGGATTTTGTGCAATGCGGGTGAGCTTCGGTAACACATGCGCATAGCTGGCGGCTGTTGCGGCAGGCGATTGTTCCTGCAGCGCTGCATATTGTGCGATGCCTTTTTCCCAGATGGGGGTTGCCACATTGCCCGGCTCTATTAACACCACTGCAATGTTAAACGGCTTCAATTCCACGCGCAGCGCATCGCCCAGCGCTTCCAGGGCAAATTTAGAGGCGGCATACGCGCTTAATCCCGGCAGTGCAATCCGGCCTGAAATGGAACTGATCATAATAATGCGTCCGCCGCGGTTATTCCTGATGAGCGGCAGGAATGCCTTGGTCACTGCCGCGGCGCCAAGCACATTCACCGCAAACAGGTGCCGGATGCTGTCCGGCGCAAGCAGTTCCAGGGGGCCACCCAACCCAACCCCGGCATTATTAATAAGCCCATACAGGGTGCCGCCGGTTGCCGCCGCCACCTGTTCTGCTGCCGCGGCGATGGAGCTGCAATCGGTTACCTCAAGCAACACGGGCACAAGGTTTTCCCTGGCTGCGGCACACAGGGAATCGGCATCCGCAGTGCGGCGCACGCCGGCAAACACGCGAAAACCGGCGTGGCTCAAGTAAATGGCGCAGGCTCTGCCAATGCCGGAGGATGCGCCGGTAATCAGCACGGTGCGATTGTTCATCCCGTTCTTGCGTTCCCGGTTGCCTTGAGGATCCCAGTCCATTGTAAATCATGGATATGGAGCGCGCACCATACAAAAGAAGCCATCATCAGCGGTCATGATGATGGCTTCCGGTGCCTGCAGGTAATCAGGCGCTAACGTGAGCCGTTGAGCCCTGCCGCGCTTAAGATATCGGGGATCACGCCTTCTCTGCCGATAGCCATGATGTGCACGCCGTCGCAGATTTTTTCTTCTTTCAGTTGGCGAATCATGCGCCCTGCGATTTCGATGCCTTTCTCCAGCGCCTTGCCTTTCGGCGCGCTCGCCATTTCATCAATCAGCTCCTGGGGCACGAAAATTCCCGGCACGTTCTGATTCATATAGCGCGCCATACCGGCTGAAACCAGCAGCACAATGCCGGCCATGATTTTCGCATTGAACTGCCGGGCATAGTGCATGAACTTTTTAAAATTCTCAAGGTCGTAAATAGCCTGGGTCTGAAAAAAATCCGCTCCGGCCTTTACTTTCTTCTCAAATTTAAGCAGTTGCGGTTCCAGAGGGTCTGCCTCAGGCGTCACGACCGCCCCGACAAAAAATTTTGGGGCGCCCTGCAGCTCATTGCCCGCAAGGTCCCTGCCCTGCTCCATCTGCCGGATTGTTTGGATGAGCTGGACGGAATCAATATCAAAGACCGGTTTTGCGTCCTTGTGATCCCCAATGGAAATGTAATCGCCGGTCAAACATAACACATTGGTAATGCCCAGCACGCTGGCGCTCAGAAGATCCGACTGCAATGCCAGGCGGTTACGGTCGCGGCAGGTCATCTGCAGAATCGGTTCGCCATGCTTTTCTTTGATGAGCTGACAGACGCCCAGCGAGGAAACCCGCATCACCGAACTCTGATTGTCGGTCACGTTCAGCGCGTCCACTTTATCCTTGAGCACCTCAATGTGGTGCAGCATTTCCTCAATGTTGGTTCCCTTGGGGGGGCCGATCTCCCCCGATACCACAAACTTGCCTGCGGCAAATGCCTGCTGTAGTCTGCTTTCCTGGCTCATTTCTTTTCCTCTTTCTGATACGCTTCGTGAACAAGCCGGCCGGGATGGGTTTGCACATGATAATTTTTGGGCGGAAATATTTTGCGAATATTATCGAGCCGTCCCAGCTTTTCCAGCCGCCGGTAAATAAGCGTCCAGGCGCAGTCCTTGTCCGCATCAACCTCGCACTTGCCTTTATTGGTGCCGCCGCAGGGGCCGTTCAGCAGATTCTTGGCGCAGATGGTGATGGGACAGATGCCGCCGGTTTCGCCCAGCACGCAATCCCCGCATGCCCGACAGCGCTCAAACCAGGTGCCCTCTCCTTCATTGGAGCCCAGAAATTTTGTGTTGACGCCGGGGAATACCGGCCGGTCGCCCAGAAATTCGGCCAGAAACTGAATGCCGATGCCGCACGCCAGAGAAATGACCGCCTCGTATTCGCGCAGCTTCTTATCAAACGGTTCGATAAATTCGCGGTCGCACTGGCGCTCCATGGTTAATTCCCCGACCTCAATCTCCCGGCCCGGATCAAGCCTGAATGCCATGCGCAGCATGCTGGCAAGAATGCTGACTTCGCGCTCGCCGCCCGCCATGCATACCGCCACACAGGTGCCGCATCCGGCAACCAGAATTTTTGAAAACGGCGCCACCATGGTTTTTATTTCATCAATGCCTTTGCGTTGGGCAACTATCATGCTCTCGTCTCCTTGATACGCGATCTCATATCGATGGGTCACCTGCCATCAACCATCACCCTGCGGTCAGGCAGCCTGCGCTTTGTGGCCACCCTGCTTCAGCGGACTGGGGCCCAGTTCCCGCGCCCGTTTGGTCATTTCATCGGCAGCCTGTGCGAATTTGGGGGCTTCGGCTGCGCTCATGTTAAACATCTCCAGGCGCTCCGGCTCAAGACCGATTTCTTTGAGCAGTGTTTTGGCGTAGGCAACTTTTTTTCGGGCTCTGAGATTTCCTTCCAGGAAATGACACTCGCCTTCCAGTCAACCGGCAACAAATACTGCGTCTGCGCCGCCTTCAAAGGCCTTGAGCAGTAATAAAATATCCAGCTTGCCGGTGCAATAGAGTTTTATGATGCGCACTGCAGGTGAGTATTCCAGGCGCATCGAACCCGCCAGGTCAGCCGCTGAATAGGCGCAAAAGGTGCAGCAAAATGCCACGATTTTGGGATCATAGGGTTCCATCATTATTCCTCGCGCATGATGAAAACAGCCGCCGCGTTCTTGCCAGGTGCCGGGGCTGCGATGCGTAACGCCGCTGCCGCATGCGCCGGCAGCAACCGGTCAGGCAGCCTCGTCTTTTACCGCCAAACACTTGGCGATCAGTTGCCCGTCCTTATAGTGCTGCAGTTCAATCGCCCGGCGCGGACAGACGCTGGCGCACATCCCGCATCCCTGGCAGGCTGCCGGCTCAATATACGCCACCCCCTCTTCCGAAATAACCGGCACATCATAGGGGCATTCGCGCACGCAGGTGAGACAGGCCACGCAGCGCTCCTGATCCACGACGGAAATGATGCCGCTGATGAGCATCTCGCGCTGTGATAAAATGGTTGCCGCCCGCGCTGCAGCGCCCTGCGCCTGCGAGATTGACTCGCTCAGCAGTTTCGGGTTGTGCGCCAGCCCGCACACATACATGCCGTCATTGGCAAAGTCCAGAGGCCGCAGCTTCATGTGCGCCTCCAGGAAAAAGCCGTCGCTGTTGAGCGGCACCTTGAGGCGGGTCGCAAGTTCGTCGCTTAACGGATGGGGCCGCACCGCTGCCGTCAAGACCAGATAATCAGGGTGCAGCGTCATGTCCCTGCCCAGCACCTCGTCAAAGACGGATACCTGCAGGCGGCCGTCCTGCTGGGTAACCTGCGGTTTGTTATCAAGGTCGTAGCGCACAAACAGCACCCCCTGTTCGCGCGCCTGGCGATAATACAGCTCGCTGAAGGCATAGGTTCTGATATCGCGATACAGGATAGTGATGGCAATGTCGGGATTGAGGCGTTTCAACTGCAGGGCATTTTTTACCGCTTCAATACAGCCAATCCGGCAACAGTACTGATGCTCTGGTTCGCGGGAACCGACGCATTGTACCATGACTACCTGCCGCAACGCCCGGGCGTCAAGCGTGCCGCCGGCAATTTTTTCCTCAAGCTCTAATTGGGTGAGCACCTGGCGCTGCTGTCCATACAGATACTCGGTGGGTTGATATTCAGCGCCGCCGGTGGCAACAATGACGGCGCCATGCTTGAGCTCTTTGGTGGTGCCATTGCAGGCAATAGTGGTCGTGAAGCTGCCCACATGGCCGGCAAAGCCGATAACCTCCGCATTTCGGAAAATCTGAATGCGGGTGTCGCCTTCCACCTCCTTGATAAGGCGCGCGACCTCTTGCTGCACATCGGCCTGGCCAAGCGTATAATACAGTTTTCGCGCGGTGCCGCCCAGTTCTTTTTCCCGCTCAACCAGAAACACCTCAAAACCCTGGCGCGACAGCGACCGGGCAGCAGTCATGCCGGACACGCCACCACCAATTACCAGCGCGCTTTGCACGACCTCAAACGATTTCTCCGGCAGCGGCTCAAGCTCGCGGGCGCGGGCAACCGCCATGTGCACTAAATCCTTGGCTTTGTCGGTTGCTTTTTCCGGATACGTCGCATGCACCCAGGAACACTGATCCCGGATATTGGCCATTTCAAACAGATATTTATTGATGCCCGCCTCGCAGAGGGTTTCCTGGAACAGGGGTTCATGGGTGCGCGGCGTGCAGGAGGCCACGACCACCCGGTTAAGCCGGTGCTGGTCTATGGCGTCAATGATCCGCTGCTGGGTGTCGGTGGAACAGGTATAGAGGTTCTCTTCAGCGTAAACCACGTTGCGCAGGGTCTTGGCGTAGTCCACCACATCGCTCACGCCAACCACCCGGCCAATATTGGTGCCGCAGCGGCAGATAAACACCCCAACGCGCGGCTCTTCGCCCGCAACATCGCGTTCCGGCGGATATTCTTTATGCCTGACCAGCGTGCCGCGCTTACTGGCAAGCAATTCTGCAGCCAGCGCTGCGGCGCTGCTTGAACCCATGACGGTCTCGGGAATATCCATCGGCGCCTCAAACGCGCCGGCAACGAAAATGCCCGGCCGCGACGTCCGGTTTGGCGTGAAGTCTGCCGTTTCGCAAAAGCCAAAGCGGTTCAGCGTTATTCCGCAGCGGTCCGCCAGGCGCAGCGTCGCCTCGGTTGCGGAAAGACCCGTGGAGAGCACAACCAGATCATACTCTTCCGCCGTCACCCCGCCGTCGTTATTGACATATTTGATGGTAAGGTTTTTGGTTTTTTGAATTTCCTTAATTGAAGAGGGTATGCCCTGGATGTAGCGCACGCCATATTTGGTTTTCGCGGTTTCATAGTAGGTTTCAAATCCCTTGCCGAAAGCCCGGAGGTCGTTGTAAAAAATGGTCGCTTCCAGCCCGGGCACATGGTCAACTGCCATGATGGCCTCTTTGGTGGCATACATGCAGCACACTGAGGAACAGTAATCCTTGTGACAGGTCACATCCCGGGAGCCAACGCACTGTATCCAGGCAATCTTTTTTGGTTCCCGATGGTCTGACGGCCGGCAGATATGCCCTTGAAACGGTCCCGAAGCGGAAAGGATGCGTTCAAACTCAAGGCTGGTAATGACATTGGGCATGCGTCCATAGCCGTATTCGCCCTTCAACTGCGCCTGGAAACTTTCATATCCCGGGGCAAGGATAACCGCGCCGACCGTCAGCGCCACCCGCTCCTCTTTCATGCTGTGGTCAACCGCCTTGGGGCCGCAGACAGCCACACACTGAAAACATTCGCAGCACAGACCGCAATTCAGGCAGCGCGCAGCTTCAGCGACCGCCTGTTCTTCGGTCAGGGTCGTGGTGATTTCCTTGAAATTACCCCGCCGTTCGGTTGGGGAAAGCTTGCGGGGTTCCTGGCGCGGCGCACGGGGAAATGCCCGATACTGCGGCATCGCCGCCGGTTCCGGTTTTGCAGCCGGCCGTCCTTCGCGCACATCCGCACCGCGCAGGTAGCGGTCTATGGAGATGGCAGCCTCATGGCCGTAATGAATCGCTTCCACAACTGAAGCCGGACCACTCACCGCATCGCCGCCGGCAAATACCCCTTCCAGGGGCGTCTGGAGCGTTACCTGGTCAACGGCAATGAGCCCGCCGGGCGTTGCCAGCAGAGCGGCATCATCCCCGAACAGCGACAAATCCGTGGCCTGTCCAATCGCAATGATGACCGTGTCGGCCGGGAAGGTTGTGGTGACCGTCTCATCAAATGCCGGGTTAAATTTGCCCTGGGCATCAAATACCGCGGTGCATTTTTTTACCCGGAGGCCGGCAACGTTGCCGTTGTTCTCCAGAATCGCAACCGGGCCCCAGGAGCAATGGATGGCAACCCCTTCTTCAAGCGCGTCTTCAATTTCCCATTCATGCGCCGGCATCTCTTCCCGCGATTCAAGGCAGACCAGATCAATTGCCTCCGCGCCGGACCGCAGCGCCGTCAGCGCCACGTCAATAGCCACATTGCCGCCGCCGATGACCACCACTTTTTTACCGATGGGCACGCGATACCCGAGATTCACCGCCCGCAGGAAGTCAACACCCAGCAGCACCTGGGGAAGCTGCGCACCGGGAAGCGGCAGCTTTCTGCTCAGAGGCGTGCCGACTGCCGCAAATACCGCTTTATACCCCTGCTGGCGGAGATCCTGCAGCGTCAGGTCCTTGCCGATTGCGGTGTTGGTTTTAAACTCTACGCCAAGCGCGATGATCTGTTCAATATCATCGGCTAACATGTCTTTGGGCAGGCGGTAGTCCGGAATACCGACCCGCATCATGCCGCCCAGCACCGGCAATGCTTCAAACACCGTGACCGGATACCCCAGCTGCGCCAGATCCTGCGCCGCCGTCAGGCCGGCAGGACCTGAGCCGATCACGGCAATTTTGGGTTTATCGCGGTCGATGGACAGCGGCGGCCGTTCCACAACAAGTTCTCCGCGCGCGCGTTTCTCCCGCACGTAATCCGCCACAAACCGCTTTAAGGGATTGATGGCAATGGGTTGATCCAGTTCCCCGCGATTGCACTTTTCTTCGCAGGGATGATGGCACACTCTGCCGCACACCGAGGGGAAGGGATTGCGTTCTCGAATCAGGGCAAGCGCCTCTTGAAATTTACCCGCGGCAATGAGCGCCACATACCCCTGCACGTTGATGCCCGTGGGGCAGGTTAATCCGCAGGGCGCCCGGTCTCCTTTGGTGATGGCAACCGCATTGGGAATGGCCTGGGGATACCGTTTGAAGATCGCTTTGCGCTCCATCAGCGCTTCATCAAACTCGGATGGCAATGATACCGGACAAGCCTGAATGCAGTCGCCGCAGGCATTGCATTTTTCTTCTATAACGTAGCGCGGCCGTTTCAGCACGGTTACCTGGAAATGACCCGCCTCTCCCTGGAGCGCTTCAACCTCGGCGTTGGTAATGATTTCAATATTTAAGTGCTTGGCAACCTCGATGAGCTTGGGCGAGATGGTGCACATAGAGCAGTCGTTGGTCGGAAAGGTCTTGTCAAGCTGGGCCATGTGTCCGCCAATCGCCGTCGTTCCTTCAACCAGGTACACCCGGTAACCCGCATTGGCCAGATCCAGCGCCGACTGCATACCGCCGATGCCGCCGCCGACCACCATAACCGCGCCCACCAGATCTTTTTCTTGTGTCGTATCGTTGTTCATGCTGTGTCCTGAAAACGGCAGCCCGCATGCTGCGCGATGCCGATTACCCTGCCCTCCATTGCGTTACGCCAGGCCTTTTTCTGCCAGCAGCCTGCGCGGATCAACCAAATGCTTCTTCCACCACGTCTCGGCGCCCCGCGCCCCGATTGCCAGGCCGATAAGCTCGGTGATGTAGAATACCGGCAGATAATACCCTCCGGTGCGTGCCGAGGCGCCTTCCTGCTGGCGCATATCCAGATTACCCTGGCACAGCGGACAGTCGGTTACGATAGCCTCTGCGCCCGCATCCAGCGCTGCTGCAAACAGATCGCCGGTCAGCTTGCGCACAATGTCGGTGCGCGCCATCATCAGGCTGCCGCCGCAGCACTCCGTCTTGTATGACCAGGGCTTCACGACCGCGCCCAGTGTTTCAAGAATAACGTCCATTTCGCACGGGTCTTCTGGCCGCGGATTGTTGATCACTTTTGGGTGCCGCACGGTAAGACAGCCGTAATAGGGAACAACCGCCAATTCCTGCAACCTCTTGATCACACGGGTTTTTATCCGGGACAGCACCTCGTGCTGGGCAAAAAATTCATTGACGTGTTTGATCGCAACCGTGCCCTGGTAGGGAACCTCGTCTTTGAATGCCGCGCTTTCCTGATAGCGGTGATGGGCGACTTTCAACCGGTTATAGCAGGCTGCGCAGGGCACCAGCAGTTCCTGCGCTGCCGACTGTTCGGCGATTGCCAGGTTGCGTGCCGGCAACAGAATGGCCAGCGCGTCGCTGGTGGCATGGGCGGAACTGGCACCGCAGCAGTTCCAGTCGGCAAGCTCCGTAAGCTCGATGCCCAGTATCTGGCAACTACTGCGGAGCGACTGATCGAACTCCTGCGCTGTCCCGTGCAGCGCACAGCCGGGATAATAGGACACCTGCACGCCGGCTACTCCTTGCGTCCGGCGCGGGAAAACATTTTTTTCACGTCAGCCATCTTTTTTATCCGACGGGGCAACAGCTTCAGCTTGCCGCGCTTGAACATTTCCAGACCCAGCCGGGCATCCTGCAAATAATCGCCGGTCTTCATCTTATATCCGCCAACCATGCCCAGTTCAAACACTCGGCCATGGCGTTTGATGGACTGTAAGAACACCTGGTGGAATACGGGCATGGTGGAGGTGCTGCGCTCCGGCTTTGCCTCTGCCTGCGAGAGGCGCCGCAGCACATCCATAACCAGGGCAATTTCAATATCGTTCGGGCAGCGTGTGGCGCAGGTTTCACACGTGGCACAGACCCACATGGTGTTTCCCCGCAGCAGTTCATCCCGCAACCCCATTTGCAGCATCCGCATCATGCGGTGCGGCGGATAATCCATGGCAAATACCACCGGACAGCCGTTCGAGCATTTCCGACACTGAAAACAGGCCGAAACCCTAACGCCGCTTTCCGTTTCAATGTGCTGTAGCAGCCAATTGTCAGTCATTGTTTTTCTCGCTAACCGTGCACGGCGATGCCCCAACGCCAATCATAGTGCGCGCACCACCACACTGCGGATGACAAAGCCCGGGGCCGGCAGCGCGACACTCCGGAGCCGTGCTCCCGCCCCGCATACCTACCCTGATATTCAATCGGGGGCGCGGGAAACGCCCTGTTTTATATAACAAAAGCCCGGTCAGACTTCAAGCCATGAATGGGAATAGAGCGATTTGCCCATGAGAACATTGACCGTTTTAACATATTGCCGCTCCTTCTCCGAGAGCGCCGCCATATCAATGCTCTGTCCCGCCATGACCTGTTCCACCAGCTTTTCAATCTCCGGCATTTCTCCTTTGCACAGCGCCATAAGCTCCTTGTCATACGCATCAACGATGGCGGAATACAGCCCCTGTTTGTGCAGCATTAACAGATAGGCCCGGTTTAAATACGGCCGAAGCTCGTGGGGCGTGCCGTTGGAAACATTGGAAAGCCCGACGGTTGATTTGCAGCCGGGCCCGAGATCCTGCAGCATGCCCATAAATTCCGTGCAGGCACGCACCTGATTAATCTCGCCGCTGATCGGGGTGGCAATGGGATCAATAAAAATATCCTCATTGGGGATCCCCTGCTCATTTGCCTTATAAATCAAATCCACCGCCAGCGCCGCCCGTTCATTGGCATCGCGGGGCATGCCGTCAGCACCCCATAGCAGCCCCACCATCAGCGCGTTATACTTTTTTACCAGCGCAATGCCCGGTTCAAGACGGTCCGGCTGGCACGAGACGGAATTGACCAGCGGCCGGCCGCCCTTTTGGTGGGCTTTCAACCCTGCTTCCATGGCTTCCAGGTTGGTGGTATCAAGCGAAAGCGGCAGATCCACCACGTCATGGATAATTTTTACCAGCCACTCCATCATCTCAGCGCCGCCTTTGCGCGCCGGGCCGATATTAACGTCGAGAAAATCTGCGCCGGCCTGGGCTTCGGCAATGGCCATCTCTTGAATCGGCTTGGCATTCTTCTCCTTCATGGCCGGACCGATGCTTTTGGACATTATGTTAATGCTTTCCGCAATTGTCACAATCATGGTAGCAATCCTCCTTGTTGTTATTTCTGCACCATCTTCATTGCTGCATCCCAACCAAATAGGCGTGCGGCATCCTGAGCTTCGCAGCCTGCCCGGGACGCTGCCTGCCGCAGCCCTGGGTGAGAACAGCAGGCTGTGGCCCGGAAACTGGGGCGCGCTATTCTGCCTTCCAGTTTTTCAAAAACGGGGTGATATGCGCCGCCTCGCGCGGCCCGATGCGGATTTTCCATTCCGGCAGTTCTTCATCAAGCTCGCCGCTGATGCTTGCGGCAGCGCCCGGTATAACCAGCGTGCGGTGTTTAATTTTCTGCTCAATGCCGCATTTTTTAACAAAGGGGGCAATGGCATCCGCAACAAATTTGCCGGCTGCCCAGGCCGTCAGCACCGAAAGGCCTTCGGTGTCTTTGATCAGCAGCCAGGTGGGAACTCGGCTTGATTCTATTTCGCCTGATACAATAAAGTAGGTCAACGAAAAATTACTCGTGATACACACCGGTGAATTTTCATCCGGGTTGTTAATTTCGTAAATCCCCTCGGTGGTTGCCATGGGGCGCTGGGGATCGGTATAGATGTTCATGCGCTGCACCAGCAGGGGAAACAAATTGTGCCCCGCGAGGTTTGACAGCACCAGCAGCCCGCCGTATTTGGGAATAAACGTGGCGGCAATCAGCGCTTCTTGCAGCGGATCATTCGTCATCTCGCAGGGAAAGACGATCGTGGGAAATCCCAGCGGACGAAATTTATGCAGCAGCGCCGAGCGCCGCACCGCAACCTGGTCCTGAAACACCTGCCGCAACTGCCGCGCGCCGGAATCAATGACCAAATCTTTCAGTCCCATGGCAGTAAGCTGAGCGGTGCGCTCCGCGACCTCGTCTAAACTTTTGCCCGTTACCGCGAGCGGGCAGGAATATTCTTTTGCCAGTTTCCCCAGCGCCGCGCTGTTGCCGTTGCTGGCAGCGTAGATAAGCGGCCGCAGCTCTTTGCAGACACTCAATGCCGCAGCCTGAAGGTCGGGGTCTTCGCTCATCAAAATCAGGGCCTGAATGCCCGCGGCTTTGACTTTCTCAACCAGCGCCACAAATTTATTTTTATCATGCCGGGTGTCTTTCACCGCCACGCAATCGGCTTTCAGGGTAAGGCCCACCCGTTCATATTGCAGCTCGCGAAACCGCGCGAGCTGCTCCGCAACGGCGCTGTCTTCCATGCTGTCGGTGAGCAACACCGCGATGCCGGTTTTATTGACAAAGGTTTTTTCGTGCCGGAACAGCACCGTCTCGCCCCCGATTTTGAATGCCGCCGCTCCCGTCCCGATGGTCACCGGCCGAATGGGCGGCGTGGCCGCCTCCTCCAGTTTTTCCCGCGCCTCGTCTGAAACATAGGGGCACGAGGCAAGTTCCGCCTGTCCTGCAGCCAGTTTCATGGCAAACGCCAGACAGGTGGGAACACCGCACTCCTGGCAGTTGGTTTTTGGTAACAGTTTAAAAATATCCATTCCGGAAAGTGCCATAGCGTATCTCCTCTCCCGAACAACGGTTTTTTATGGCTGCCCGGCACGGCGCGGGACCGGCCGGTGCCGGCTCGTGACCAGGCTCTGCACCCTGATATTCCCCGCGGCCGGCGAGCTGTTGCTGCCTTATACGAGGGCTTCCATCGTGAGGGCCGGGTGCCCCTTTTCCTTCAGAAACGGCAGAATTTCTTCCTGCGTTATCCCGACCGTTTCATCGGCAATGCGGTCTGCGAGATTTTCAACCCCCAGCAGCTTCCCCTGTTCGTTGATCTTTTCCCGCAATTCTTCCTTGAGCTGTTTGGGCATCCAGACCAGACGTTTTATGCCGCCTTCCGCACGAATAAATTTTTTGGAGCCGATGAAATGCTTGCTGTGGCCGACAAAGCCGGGCGTCACCGAGCCGCCGCCAACTGAACCGGCCAGAGTGGTAAATTTCATGCCGCAGGGCGTATCGCCCCGATAATCGCGGTCAACCGTCATCACCCCGTTGCATTTATCCAGCACCGCGGCGATGCACTCAAAACAGCCGCACGAGGTCATCGGGCTGCTTAATATGCTGTAGGCGCTAACCTGCTCCACCTTGCCCCGGGAGGCCTGCTTTACAAAACTGTTGACGCCATCCCACTGGCCCAGCCGTTCGTCAAGAATAGAGCCTTTTTCAATGGGCTGATTCGGCCCGGTCGGATTGATCTCAAAGGCTGCCTTACAGTCAAGCCAGTTGTAGGCGCCGCACAGGCCGGTGCGTTCTGGCGTTACCACACAGACATGGGACGGCGCAAAAGACTGGCACAGGGTGCAGGAATAAAAGGTGTTCTCGCTTTCATCAGAAAGGCCGGCGATGCGTTCGTCGCGTTTCTTAAAGGTTTCGCGGGCCTCCTTGAGCACCGCAGCTACCTCCTGCTCCTGGGTATAGATCGTCACCTGCACTTTGTCCACGATTTTGCCAAAGTCTTTATGGTACATGGCGTGCAGAATCGTGCCGATGTGCTTCAGCGAGAAGCCCTTTTCGACCGCCTGTTTTGCCACCCGTATCCAGGCAATGTCGCGCTGCCCGATATGCATCAGCCCCTGGGCATAATTGACCAGATGATGGATCTGCCGCTCCAGAATCGGCAGAAAATCTTCCTGCATCTGGCGGCCGGCGATCTGCACATAAATGGCCAGGGGCAGCTTGGAACCCGGCGGCACCTCGGTAATATCCTTGCCCACCAGGTCAACCTTGCCGTCTTCCACCTCGTCCATGCGCTTGAGCACCGAAAATTCCACCATCTGGGTGCGCCCGCCGCCGCATTCCAGATGAATATCGTCGCCGCGCACCCGCTCGCCTTCAAATGCCGGACCGTAGGCAAGCGGTATGGGCACTTCGGTTACCGTCACTTTCAGCCCGCGCACCTCAATGGCCTTGGCCACCATTTGATCATGGGGGATATTGGAAACCACATGCTCATAGGTGCAGATGCCGGTGGGAAGCACTTCGGGAATCGGTGTGTCGGCGATTACCGGAAAGCCATAATTGATGGCACCGGCCGCATTTGCATACCATTCATCGGTGACAAATCCCAAGGCTAAGACAAAGGCAAAAATGCGGTCTTTGTTATATATCAAATTCTTGCGATAATCGCCCGGTGCGATACCGCCAAACGCCATGGCCGCCCGTGAGGCAAACCCCAGCGCAAACACGCAGGCAGACACATCCGGCCCGAACGACACCAGCCGCGTATTCCAGCCGATTTGCACCCCTGCTTCCACCAGTTGCTCGGAGAAGCGCACGCCGTTGTGTTCCGCCCCCATGAAGACATACAGATTTTTTAACTGCAGTTCATGGGCAATCTTAGCCGCCGTCTCTTTATCAGGTGCCGCCCCCACCACCGCCGCAAACCCCGGCGCTGTTCCATCCACAAATTCAACCCCACGCTTTCTCATGATGACGTCGTTTGCCGCCCCCAGCCAGATGTTCTCATCCGTCACTTCCTCGCCGCGCAGATAAAAATCCGGCTGCTCCAGGTATCTGATTGCCTCCTCAATCTCTTCATAAAAAAGTGTTGCCATTCCGGCATCAAGCGCAGGCGCCAGGTAGGGCAGGTGGACCTTTTCGTGAACCGGCGCCGGCAACAGTTTGCGTGCTTTTTGAAACACGCGTTGACAATCGCCCAACGTCTTCACCGGTATGCCCAGCATCGCATAGATGATGGGCAGATAATACGCGGTATCGGGAAAGCCGATCTCCTGTTCCGGCCCGTATTTTTCTAACACCGCGGCGTATTTTTTTTCGACCCGCGCCGCTATCTTGTGCGCTCCTCGTATAGCTGCTGATGCAATGATTTTTGACACGGTCTCATACCTCCTGTCTATTACCTCAATGCTGCCGGATGCCTGGTAGTGGCGGCACCGCGTGATCCAACCATTTATACGGCTTCCAGTTCTCTGCGCATTGCCATATCATATAAAACCCGTTCGCGCGCCTTATCAATACCCAGCGCTTTGCGCTTTTTGTCAATATGAGCAATCATCTTCCGGGCTGTTTCCACCGGATCGTCGCAAAAATCCCACATACCGCCCCATTTGTCCTCAAGTTCTTTAAACAGATAATCAGTGAGAATTTTGCTGCCCGTGGTCGGGAAGGTGACGCCGAATATCGTATAGACGCCGGACGCGACAAAGTAATGACCAATGGACACAGCTTTTTCACTCATCCATTCAGGCGCTGCCCCGGCTGCCGGCAAATCAGAGATGTCATCGCCAAGGCCGCCTTCCTTCACCACCGCCGATGCGGCGATCAAGATTCGGCTGTTGTCAACGCAGGAGCCCATATGCAGCACCGGCGGAATCCCGACCGCCTCGCAAACTTCAGCAAGACCCGACCCGCAATACTGTTGCGCCGCTTCCGGGGTCAACAGGCCGGCTTTGCCGCATGCCATGGCGCTGCAGCCGGTTGCCAGGACGATAACATCATTTTTGATCAGTTCCTTGATGAGAACCAGGTGCGAGCGGTCGTGCACGGTGCGGGCATTATTGCAGCCCACAACGCCGGCAATGCCGCGAATCCGCCCGCCGATAATGTTATCGTTGAGCGGCCGATAGGAGGCGCGGAACGATCCGCCGAGCAGATAGTTAATGGTCTCATGGGAAAACCCGACGACCATACTGGTTGATTCGCTGGGAATGGTAATCGGCTGCCCCTTCCGGCGCGGGAAATTGTTAATCGCTTCCTTGACGATTGCTTTGGCCGTGTTGATGGGGTCATGCTCGTCAAACTCGATATGTTTCGCGCCGTCAATTTTTGCTTTGGGCGAGGTGGTAATGACTTCGGTGTGGAAACACTGCGCCACATTATGGATGGACTGCATCTCGCATTGCACATCAACCACCATCGCATCCACCGCCCCGGTAATGATGGCCAGCTCCTGCTGCAAAAAATTGCCGGCAATAGGTATGCCGTGGCGCATCAGCACTTCGTTTGCCGTGCAGCACATGCCGGCAAGGTTGATGCCTTTGGCGCCCTTGGATTTTGCCAGCGCCACCATTTCCGGGTCCTGGCAGGCCACCACCACCATCTCGGAGAGCAGCGGCTCATGGCCGTGGACAATGATGTTCACCTCGTCGGTTTTCAGCACTCCCAGATTAATTGAGCCGGTTATGGGCACGGGCGTGCCAAACATAATGTCCTGCAGTTCGGTGGCCAGCATTGATCCGCCCCAGCCGTCAGCAAGCGCTGCCCGTGCAGACTGATCGATAATGTTCTTATAGTCCTGATCCACGCCCATATGGGTGCGGTGCATCAGTTCCACTACTTCCCGATCTATGCCCCGCGGCATGAGACGATACTTGCGCCAGATCTCCTGGCGTTTAAGCGGCGCACGCCGTGCCATCACGATTTCCCCTTCCTGTTTGCCGTATTCTGCCACCGCACATTCGCCGACCTTGATTGCGATTGACGCAAGATCCAGCTTTTCTACATCAATGCCAAAGTCCATCGCCAACTGCAGCAATTTCTGCACATCCTTGATGCCGTAACCGGGTATTTTCCCCTGGGCCGCAAGCAGAAACACTTCCGCAACGCCGCGGCCGTGATCGGAATGCGCCGCTGCGCCGGCAGCAACCATGCGCGCAAAATTACGGGCGGCGATGGTTTCAGCCGTTGCCCCGCACAGGCCGACCTTGGCCGGTTCGCCCTCCTTTTTTGATGGCGGCACGCGGCACGGCCCCATCGCGCAGTTTTTACAGCAACTGCCTTCCGCGCCAATCGGGCAGGGTTTCATGGTTTCCGCTCGGTCATAAACTGTTGAAATAGATTCCTTGCGTGCCCGGTCGATCATCTTCTGGGTTGCGGCGCACACGGTCAACAGTGATTCCGGTTTTGGTTCTTTGGTTTCCTTTGTTCCGGGTGATTCTTTTTTTGGTGCTTTCTTTTCAGCCATGCTTTGGTTCCTCCACAACGGGATGCTTCATTCCGAATGCCTTCGGAACTACCGTCAAAAAGTGTTCGCTTACCAATGATGGGGTTGCCGCTGCTTCAAGAGCGCTCGTGCCGCGTGTGGTAGTACTGAATTGCGCACTCATGCCGGCTTCTTGCGTTTTTCGCTGCCGTATCCTTCGGAATACCAGTAGCGCAGATCAGTTTTTAGATGCTGCAGCAGTTCCCGCGGGTCATCAAATTTGTCCCGCCAATTATGTTTTTCATCAGGCAATCCCGGATCGTAACTATCTTCAAGTAATTTAACCGGTTTGCCGGTGAAATCAGGCCGTTCTTCAATTTTGCACGGATAGTCGCCCACTGAGTCTGCAAGCGGCACCCAGGTTGCACTGGGTTTGAATTCTTCCGGGCGCGCCGCTGGTTCCGGCGGCTGCTCCGCGGCCTGGGATTGCAGTGCTTCCGGTGTCGCTGCCGCTCCTTTCGGCATCAATACCAGACCATCGCCGGCTTCTTCGCGGTCCAGCGCTTTAATAAGCGCGACCGCATATCCGGGTGCAAGATTCATGGGCAAATCCATAATCTGGACAATTTTGCACAATGCCCCCTCTTTGAGCGATTCGGCAATAACCGATGCCGGAACGCCGGATGGCATTGCCGGAGCGGGAACCGATAGTTCGGCAGCGGCTATTTTACCTACCCGCGGCCGTTCAAAACCGCCCAGCTCGGCAATGTAGTCCCGCACCTGCTCAATCGCGTCCGGGTGGCGCATCACCAGAATATCCGCCCCCGCCAGCAGCACCGTTACCGCGGTAATGGCTTCCATCAGCACGCCGCGCTCCCGCGCATCGCCCATCTTGGGATCAGAGGGCAATTTTGCTTCTTTGGTCTTCCACACTTCGTCAGCAAAATTGCACAAAAACGGGCACTGCAGTTTATCATCATTCTGGGTAAGCGCCGCTTGCCGAATCCGCTCCATGACGGAAAAGGTATATTCCATCCCGTAGCCGAGTCCGCCGGTCGTCGGATCAATAATAATTTTTTCCATGGGGACGCCTATATTATTGAGCAGAATGTTCAACTGTTTGGCAAGATTGATGTCTATGGGGGTATTGGCAACAATGGTGAGATTGTAGGCCAGCGCCTGTGCGCCTAACTGTTTATGATTGGCTTCCACAACCGGACCAATAATAATATTCATGCCGGCGCAGCGTTCCGCAACCTTTCTCAGCACCTCTGCATCTTTGTCCGCATTGGCGCAGCCCCATACAATAACCGGGATAGATACCGCTTCGGCAACGGCTTTGGCGGTCTGCGCGGCCTCTTCTGCCGGCCGGTTGAGGCCGTTGGGATCGGTGCTTTTCAGCCATAAATGTATCAGGTCTGCGCCGTATTGATCCTGGGCTTTGCGCGCCCAGGCTACCGGATCGCCCAGCACATCCTGCCAGGGCTTGACACATGCTTCCGCCCAATCATCCGGGGCATAGTCAAGCACCTGGACGGCAATTTTGGGGGGATGGGGCATTGATCCTTCAAAGGTATAAAACGGGAATGCGGTCTCACCGCCCACCAGCAACTGCCGGTCTCCTTTCCCCAGATTAATTTCCCTGATGCTTCCAGTATATTGTTGTTTTGGCACCTCTACTGGCATATGCCACCTCCACGAAATAAATTAAAGAGCATACCGCAGTCAGCCGACCGCTCTCAGCCAATATTTTTTTGCTGTTGCTGCTGCCCGCTGACAGCCTGCCGCGACTATTCAATCCCGGCGGCAAACTTTGCCGCTTTCACGGTATTTGCCATGAGCATGGTGATGGTCATGGGACCGACACCGCCGGGCACCGGGGTAATGTATCCGGCAATTTCCTTTGCCGCCTCAAAGTCAACATCGCCCCGCAAAATGGGAATTTTTTTGCCGGTTTTCTCGCTTACCTTCTCCCCCACCCGATTCACACCGACATCAATGACGCAGGCACCCGGCTTGATCCACTCCGGCTTTACCAGTCCGGGAACACCGGCTGCAACGATCAGAATATCTGCCCGCTTGCAATGACCGGCAAGATCCTTGGTGCCGGTGTGCGCCACGGTCACGGTTGCATTGGCGCCGGGCGCTTTCTGCAGCAGAATGTTGGCGATTGGTTTGCCGACGATGTTTGAGCGTCCCACAACCACAACCTCAGCTCCTTCAATTGGCACGCCCGATCTGATAATTAATTGCTGGATACCCGCCGGGGTGCAGGGCAGATATTTTGCTTCTTTACCGCCGATCATTAACCGGCCCACATTAACCGGATGGAAGCCGTCCACATCTTTATCCGGATCAATGGCGTTTAAAATCTTTTTTTCGTCTATGTGCTTGGGCAGCGGCAGTTGCACCAGAATCCCGTGGATGCGGGGATCCTTATTGTAGGCGTCAATGATCTTCAGCAACTGCTCTTCAGAAATATCCTCCGGCTGATTGTCCTGCACTGAATAAAAATTAAGCTCGTGCGCCGTGTTCTGCTTGCCGGTCACGTAACTCACCGACGCCGGATTGTTGCCCACCAGTATGGTAACCAGTCCCGGGACAACATGATACTGTTCTTTCAGGCGCGCAACCTCAGCCTTGATTTCTTCCCGAATTTGCGCTGCAATTTCAGTCCCACTGATAATCTTAGCAGTCATACGTTCCCTCCCGTCATGCCACAGATACCGCTGCACCCCAGCCGGTTCTGTGCAGGTGTTGTTTAAAACAATTGTTGTGCAATGGTAGCAATGGATTGCACTGCAGGGGAATTATCCGGAAGCTGGATGAGCGGCAGTTCATCCCGTTCAAACTGCGGGAGCAGTTGATCAAGTGGAATGACGCCAATAACCGGTAAGCCGGTTTTTTTCACCTCTTCCACAAAATGTTCGGCACGGTTCTCCGGAACCCCATTGATTACCAGAAAGCGTTTTCCTACCCTTAGCTGCAATTCATCTGCCAGCTCTGCAATGCGCCGGGCAGCGCGAATACCGTTTGCTGAATAATCTGAAACAACCAAGAGGACATCAACATCCTGCGTCGTGCGGCGGCTTAAATGTTCAAGACCGGCTTCATTATCTATGATAACATACGGGTAATTTTTCGCCAATATTTCAAGATATTTTCTCAACGCATTGTTGATATAGCAATAGCAGCCGGCGCCTTCCGGGCGTCCCATCACCAACAGGTCAATATCCTTGCCTTCAACAACCGTCTCATGCAATTTTACCTCAAGGTAGGCCTCCTTGGGCATACCGGGCGGCAATTCCCCTTTGCTGTGAAAAAAATCTTCACGCGCTCCGCCAATGGTTTTATCTGCCCTCATGCCCAGCGTTCCCGCAAGATTGGCATCAGGGTCGGCATCAACCGCCAGTATTGGCGTTTTACCGCTGCGTCGCAGATAGCGTATGAGCAATCCGCAAACAGTGGTCTTTCCCGTGCCGCCTTTGCCGGCAATGGCTACCATGGTACCCAACCGTTTGACTCCCGCTTATTAAGCTCTATCACCGAATCCGTCACTGCCGCCAAGCGGCATGCTGCGCAATATCAACTGCTGCCGCACTTTTCCGTGTCCGCTATGCGCGCCAGCGTCGCGGGAAACAGATGTGCATCCGTATGGGGTAAAAACAGCCCGGCGATGTAGTTATCCATAAATGAATGATCTTCGCTCAATTCGATATTGGTCATCTTGCGCGCGATACGCTCCGCATCGTCCAGCAGCTCATTTGACAGAGAAATGAGGCGGGCACCCAAGAGCGACCCATTGCCGATAAACACATACCGATCAAGGGGAATTTCGGGCAGTAATCCGATGGTAATGGCATTCTCGAGATTGATAAAATCGCCAAACGCACCGGCGATGACGACCTGTTCAAGGTCCTGAAAGGTAAGGCCGGCTTTTGCGAGCAATGATTGGTATCCGGCGAACATGGCAGCTTTGGCGCGCATGATATTGTCAATGTCCGCCTCGGTGATGACCAGGTCATGATCCAGTCCCAGATCCTCCTGAAAGGAAAGAACATATTCCCAACCGGTTGCTCCCTCGCGCAGCCGCCGGGATTTGCAGTTCGGGTTAAATTTGCCATTCTGGTCAACGACGCCGTGGAGCAAGAATTCCGCAAGGATATTGATGGCGCCGGAACCGCAGATTCCTGCGGGCCGCACCTTGCCGATGGTAACGATCATCGGCTCAAAACTGCGTGGATTGATTTTGAATCCCTCAATGGCGCCGGTCATTGCCCGCATCCCGCAGGAAAGACCGCCGCCTTCAAAGGCCGGGCCGGCAGAACATGACGCTGTCATCAGCCAGTCCTGGTTGCCCACCACGATCTCGCCATTGGTACCAATATCTATATACAGCGTCAGTTCTTTGCGCTGATAAATACCCGAACCCAGTATCCCGGATACGATATCGCCGCCCACGTAACTGGCAACCGAGGGAAAAGTGTAAAGATAGACATGATCCCCAACATCCAGCCCCACCCTGATTGCCCGCACCGGCGGAATAAAATTCGCCACCGGGGTGTATGGTGCTTCCCGAATATATTTCGGATCAAGCCCGACCAGCAGATGGGTCATGGTGGTATTGCCGGCCGCGGTCAGATGAGAAACCTGCTGTTTCTCGACACCGCTTTCTGTCAGCAGTTCGTGCAGAATACTGTTCAGTCCGCTGACCACCGCCTCCTGAAGTTGCTGCAATCCTCCGGGACGCTGCGCGTGAATGATCCGGGTGATCACGTCATCTCCAAACCGAATCTGCGGATTGTAGGCGGACGCCACCGCGCGGACTTCTTTCGTGGTCAGGTCAACCAGTTGTCCCCAGAGCGAGGTGGTGCCCACGTCAAGGACAATGGAATAATGTGAGGACACCGTATTGCCGGCCTCAACATTGATCAGCTTCGGCCGTCGCGAACCGCGTAATTGATGCTCGCCCAGTTGCGATTCCATGCGCGTTTGCACTATGGTGACCGTAACCTCCCACTGGGCTGAGCGCAAGAGGTGCGGCAATTTTTTCAGCAGCAGAAAATCAACCGAAATATTTTCCAGATTATACTGTTTCTTGAGCGCACGCAGCAGGCGGGACAAGTCGCTGGTATTGTCCGAGAGTGTGGGCGGATCCAGAACAACCGCAAACTTTTTCAGCGCCGGATTATACCAGGCACCGCTTACCAGCCGTTCAAGCTCCGGGGCAATCACCTGCTTATGCGCGGGCTTGCAGGGTTCTGCGGTTTTGGCAATGCTCTCGGCCGGATGCAGCTCCGGAGGCACATAGATCGTGGTGTCGCTTAATACATACGCCTGACATGCCAGGCGATAGCCCCTTGCATACTCTTCCGCCGGCACCTGACTGCAGTCCCGGCAATCCACCTGTCCTGCTTGGATCAGCACCCGGCATTTACCGCAGGCACCAACGCCACCGCAGGCAGCGTTGAGGTAAATACCGGCTTCCAGAGCAACAGCCAGCACATTCGCTCCCGGTGTTTCGCGAATGGTTTTATTTGCCGGCAAAAAGTGGATGGTAATTTTTTCCATTGACCAGAGACTACCGAAATCAAGCGCCGGAATCCAGCAAAAAAACAGAACCCCCAGGGCTGCTCGCCCACCTGCAGCCCTGGGACAGGCGTTAGATACTGCTCATCAATCCGGTGCCCGACAAGCTGACGGCAATGGCCGACTGTTGACCAGATTCGCCGCCCTCAAAACAGGCCAGTGACTTTACCGGTCTTTACGTCCACATCAACCCGGCGGAATGCCGGATTCGAGCTGGTGCCCGGCATCAGGCTAATTGTGCCGGCGCACGGGCATAAAAATTTTGCGCCCGAGTAGATGAGCACATCGCGAATCGGCAAGGTCCACCCTTTGGGAACGCCTTTCAGGTTCGGGTCATGGGAGAGGCTGAGATGGGTTTTCACCATCATGGTCGCATAATCCGCAAACTGCGGATCGGATTCCAGCATTTTGGCCTTCGCCTCCGCTTCCGACGTCCAGGAAACGCCATCAGCCCCGTAGACCTCTTTCGCTATGATTCCCACCCGATCGCGTAATTTCATTTCCAGGGGATAGAGAAACTTGAATTCATTCTGTTCATTGCAGGCGTCAATCACGGCATCGGCAAGGTCAACTGCGCCTTCACCCCCCTGCGCCCAATGCGTGGATTTGGCACAGCGCGCGCCGGCAGCCTCGGCTGCTTTTCTGACCATTTCTATCTCTTCTTTGGTATCAGTATGGAAGGAGTTAATGCACACCACGGGATTTATGCCGGCCTTGCGAATAGTATTAATGTGATGCACCATATTCGGCAGCCCTTTTTCCAGCAACCCCAGATCCTCCTTGGTATAGGCCTCGGGAAGCGCAATGCCGGGGGTCACTTTCGGGCCGCCACCATGCATTTTGAGCGCCCGGATGGTCGCAACTAATACCGAAACATGGGGCTTTAAGCCGCTGAACCGGCATTTCACGTTCCAGAATTTTTCAAAGCCGATATCTGCGGCAAAGCCGCTTTCCGTCACATGGTAATCAAACATTTTGAGGCCGATACGGTCAGCTATGATTGACGACTGGCCGACCGCGATGTTGGCAAACGGGCCGGCATGCACCATACAGGGCTGATACTCTGCCGTGCTCAACAGTGTGGGGTTTATCGTATTGCGCATCCACGCGCACATGGCGCCGCCGACTTCCAGATCGCCGGTGGTAACGGGTTTGCCGTTCTTGTCAAAGGCGACCGTAATGCGATCCAGACGCTGCCGCAAATCCGCCAAATCGGTGACGATGGAAAGAATGGCCATACATTCAGAACCGACCGCAATGCCGAATTTTGACTGCATGGTAAAGCCGTCCTGCCGACCACCCAGGCCGATCACAATATTGCGCAAGCTCTGGGCGCAGAAATCTATGACCCACCCCATTTCCACGCGGGTCGGATCAATATCAAGCCGCCGCATGCCGGTAAGGCGCTTGAGCTGTTCATCATTATAGTTGCGTTCATGCTGCATGCGGGCCGTCAGTGCCACCATTGCCAGATTATGGGCATTCGCAATATCATTAATATCGCCCGTGAGCCCGAGGGAAAATTCAGTCATGGGAATGAGAAGGGCATTTCCGCCTCCCGCCGCAGTCCCCTTGATATTCATCGTTGGCCCGCCTGAGGGCTGTCGCAAACATCCGCCGACATGTTTCTTGCGATAGCCAAGGCCTTCCATCAAACCAATGGAGGTCGTGCTTTTCCCTTCTCCCAGAGGGGTCGGAGTAATCGCGGTTACTTCAATGTATTTGCCATCTGGGCGGTCCTTCAAACGCTCAATGATTTTGAGAAAATCAAGCTTTGCCAGGCGCCCCATTGGTATTACTTCATCTTTCTTAAGACCCAGTCGTTCCCGCCATTCATCGGGGGTGGGCATTTTTTCCTCGGCAGCCTCTGAAATCTGCCAGTCAGCCATCTTGGTTGCATCATATGGCATGAATCGACCTCCTATTTAAAATATTACTTGTGTCTTTATTGCTGCACGTGACGTGCTTTCTCTGGATGACTTGCAATTGGCGACACAATATCTTTGTTAAAAGTGCAGCACTAAGTCTGCGGTATATCGTCTCTGCATCAGACCGTTATTGGGATTGGTAAACGGCATTTCAAAGGCTAAACCAAAATCTAAATTTTTAAATACCGAGACCTTTTCAAATATCCGATAGCGAAACCCAACAGCCCCAGTAATGAACTGCCGGTGATCAAGTCCATTTTTTGAACCGAGATTGATAACATCGCCACCCTCAAACTTGGCAATCTGGGGCACCAGTGACTCTCTGTCTGCCTGACGCGCCACACAGAAATGGTTGAACTCAATCAGAGGGAAAAGCCGGGGTGTTACCGCATAACTCACATGATAGCTCTGGTAAACCTCCATACTCTCCTCTTTTGCATTAAATGGAATAATCATCCCAAGTGTCCCCATAAATTGCCATTTATCGTAGCCTTTTAAAAAGGTAACCGAGGGAGCAACGTTTCCGTCGCCATTTCCCTGAAAAACTTTTCCAGAGCCCTGGGTAAATTCAAAAAGCAATTTTCCTGAAACAATGAATTCCGTTTCGGGGCAATAATAGAGTGCACCCTTAATGCCGGCGGCTAAATCGCCCCACCCGTACTCATTTTTCAAGGTATTGTCCGGTTTAAATGAAATATATCCATCTTTGGCGGCAATTAGAGAAAACTTTTCATTGAAGGCATAGGTGAGCCTGACCGCAGTAAGATTCAGGTAGCCATCAAGAGGAATTCGCCCCAATTTAGTATTAATGCGTTTGGGGAGATCCTGATAGGCGTTTACCACATGAACATAGGAAATATTTTGTGCTTCATCAAAATAAACCGGGTTAGTTATTGGTTTAATAAAACGGTCAAACGGGCTCGTGTCTGCTGCATACAGTTCCGTATTCATTGAGCTTACTAAAACGACCCCCAACAAAACGATTAGCAAAAGATTTCGCATGGTTCTCATTCTTATTCTCCTTATTAACTCAGGCTCCATATTTTTTCACAATCACGCATATTAATAATTAACATTCTTCTTATGGTTAGCCGCTCATCCCAGTATCAGGCAGATTACCACCTCCTTTTTAAATCATATCTTTAGTTTCTATATTTTTTTCTTTAAAATGTTATCTTCTTGTATGAAGGAAATGAAAATTTAAGCAGGTATAATCCCTTAGTTGGAAGGCGTTGACGTGAGCAATTATCATATTTTTTTTGTTTCTGTCAAGCATAAATTTATTTTTATGTTTTTTATCAAAAAAGAGGGAAAAACGGCGGGCAACACACTATCCAACACCTCTCCTTCATTTAAAATCAAGCCCCATGCGGAATTTTAAAAAATAATAACTGAGAATATCTTTTCTGCCAACGATCCCCACGAGTTGCTGCTTTTCATTCACCACCGGAATGCAGCGAATCCGCTTTGAAGAAAACAGACGGATAACTTTTTCAAGGGGATTGTCTTCCCGAACGGTTACCACCTCCATCGTTTGAATGTCACCCACCCGCAAATTCAGGTTGGACTCAAACAGCAGGTCCGTCTCGGAAATAATACCCAAAACCCGGTTGTTGGCATCAACCACCGGCAATGCCCCGAAATTGTTCCTGATAAATATGTCCAGCGCTTCAATACAGGTATTATTTCGATTCAAGGTCACCACGTGTTTGTTCATGATTTGTTTAACTTTCAGACTCATGGTCTTTTGATACCGCTGGAGGTCAAAAATCATTTCCACCTCTTGAAGATAATCCGGACTGAGATATTCAAACCCGCATTTTTTATAGAGATGTTTTGCGGTCTGATCTCTCATTTCTCCATAGAGCCAAATTTTTTTATAGCCAAGTTCAGAGGCGAGCTGGATGAGACAGCGGGTCAATTGAAAACCGATTCCGGCATGCTGATAATAGGGAGAAACCACCAAAAACATTTCGCACATCTGTTCATTCATAGGAAATAATGCTGCGTGTCCGACCAGACCGCCTTCAACTGAAATTGCCGCCAGGTTGATACCGGTAGCAATCATTTCCTGCACCCATTTCATACAGGCGGCATCTTTGATCGGCGGCAGCCCGTCAAAAGAATTGCGGGGAACTTGCCGCAGATATAAATCAAATAATTGCTCGGTTAACCTATCATCCAGAAATTTGACAATAATGGGCTCATTTCTTTTATCAAGAAAGACGTGCGGCGAGTTGTATAAAGAGGTATCCTTTATCGTGCAATGCATACCAACATCTGAGAACTGCTTACCCCATAGGAGTGGGAACTGCTTGTTACTATACGCTAATTGTCTAATAAGAAAATTAGAAAATTGAGACGGTCAGAAACTTGCTGCCTCAGAAGCCATATGTTTCCAGTAAAACAAGCCCCGCAATAATAATGCCGCACAATGGCGCGATGATCATCCATTCATTAACCTTAAGCAGTTGCGGCAGGGTTACTTCTCCAAAGTAACCTTTTGTAAGGATACGGTTCTCGAGTCGGGGATATAGAGCAGCAAAGATGCCGGCACCAATAATGCACCCGGTTATACCGCCGAACAATGCATCCAAAGCGCCATGCGCCGCAGCTCCCAGAACTGTTCCCGGGCAGTAGCCTAAAAGCGCAAAGCCGACCCCAAAGACGAGACCGCCAATGACGGTTGAACCAAAGGAACCGGGCTTAGGGTGAAAATTGACAATGCCTTGTGATTTTAAGACGTGCAGCCCAACCATGCCGGTGACCACTGCAGACAACATGGTTTTTATCACCGTAAAGTCGGTGAACAGCAATTGGCCTATGATTACATCATAATTGGTGAGTCCCCCTTTTTGCAGGAGAAATCCAAATCCGGCGCCGATCAGCAGCCCGATCGAAAGCTGAAGTTTTCTTTGCGTGCGCAGCACGTGTTGCATCGCCTCGTCCTGAAACCGTGTGGTATCACCCATTAAAAGACATATAACAGCCGTGCGGTTATAATCCCGCCGGCAAAAAAACACGCCACGGCAAGCCAACTGCTGACGACCAGTTGAATAGTCCCGCTGATGCCGTGACCGCTGGTACAACCGCCAGCCCAGCGCGCTCCCAACCCAATACAAATACCGCCGGCAAATGCAGCGACCAAACGAAGTCCGGTAACTGCGCCAAACTGCGCCTGCCAGACCGCCGGCACCCAAACAAAGTGCAGGTCACCTGAAAGCCATGCCGCACCGAATGCGCCGCAAACCAAGCCGATTACCAGCATCAAAAACCAATCAGGGCGGGGAACGAATTTTTTAAAGTAGGCTTTGTCAAGAACCGCTTTTCCCCGATATGCCATTTCCGCCCAAGCGCTGGCATCAGAAAAGACTTTGGAACAACCGATATAACGGTCGGAAAGAATGAACGCCAGACAGTTCAACAGGCCAATGCCGACGCCCACAACATAGGGAGACCATTGTTTCATCGTAAACAGTTCCATGCGGTACCGTCCGGGAAATTCTATGGTTTGGTCATGTTCCGATGCGCTGCGGGCCATGGGGATTAATGCACAGCGGGCACTCCCCGGCATATCCGGCAGCACTGTATGCAGTCATCCCGCCGGCCACATTAAAGACTTCTTTAAATCCGCGTTGTTTGAGAATACTGCTTCCCATACTCGAGCGCTGGCCGGTGTTACAAATGACTACGACGGGTTTTTGCGGATTTATTTCTTTACATCGAGTCCTGATATCGGGCAGCGGAATGTTCAGCGCGCCCGTGATGTGCTGTGCCTGATACTCTTGCGGCGCCCGGACGTCAACCAGCGAGAATGGGTCGCCTCTTTTTAGCTGTTCCTGGAGTTCGAAAACGCTCAGCATCGGCACGCGCGCCATGGGAAGCGCCGCCTTTGCCCATTCATAAATCCCGCCCTCAAGGTACCCGACCACGTTATCCAGGCCGACACGCCGCAGCCATACCGCTGCGTCAAGCGCCTGTTGCGGCGTCTCGGCGACCAAAAGAATTTTTCCGGATGCCGGCAGCATCCATCCCGCGAACGTGGCAAAATTCATCCTGAAATCGATGTGATAGGCGCCGGGGATATGTCCCCCGGAAAAAGATTCATACGGCCGGATATCAAGCGCCAGCGCGCCGTTCTGTTTTAGCTTGTTATGAAATCTCATAGGATCGAGCGGTTCCACCCGCGGCAAGTTCTTTATCAATGTCGGCCCCTTGCCATTGATGGCACTGCAGCGGCTGAAATGATCCGGTGCCGGCGGCATATTGGTCGTCAAAGAGGTGATGAATTTCTGTTTATCTTTTATCTTCAATGCCGCATTGTATTTTTTTTCATAACCAATGGTGGAGGTTCTCTTCGCGCCCATCGCTCTCCCACACAGGGAACCAGCACCATGGGCCGGATACACCTCGCAGAAGGGCGGCAACGTTAATAATTTATCGTGCAGGCTGACATACAGTTTTTCAGCAAGCTCTTGGGCGCGATTGGGAAACAGATCCGGCCTGCCGACATCACCGACAAACAGCGTGTCGCCGCAAAATACCGCAACCGGATCACGGCCACGCGACAGATCTGCTACCACATATGCGATATGCTCAGGGGTATGGCCGGGCGTTTCACGCACGGTAATGTTCATGTCTTCGATAGTAAAGGTATCGCCCTCAGCAACACCCGTGTGTTTAAAAGCGCAGCGGCCTGCTTTCGGCGCATAAATGACCGCACCGGTTTGTTCTGCGAGGTCTAAATGGCCCGATATGAAGTCTGCGTGGAGGTGGGTCTCAAGGATATGGGTAATTTTAAAGCCCATTTCCCGGGCAGCATCTAAATAAATCTGAATATCTCGGCGGGGATCAATAATAGCGCAGGTTTTGGTACCCCCCAACAGATAGGAACTGTGTGCGATTCCTTTGACAAAAAACTGTTGCACGAACATAGTCTCGCCTCCCTGCTCACATTGATAGTTTCCCGGTTATCTGTTATTTCTCCACGGTCTGATCATGTCAGCGACACTGCGCAGATCAGCCCGATCGGTTTTTCCACCTCTTTTTCACTCACCGGATTACATGCCCAGCTATGCAGCGATGCAGTCGTTTGTTGCCGCATCTCCTTTAAAAAATATACCATAATAGATGAAACAATAAAAAGTAAAATTGTTTACCAATCAACAGGCCGTTCCGCAAAAAGTCTTCGAAAAATTCAGGTGAGCTCTGTGTGTGCCACGGTTCAAGCCGGCGCCTGCTGGTGCGCGCCATGCCGCGTGCCTGGTTCTCAACACTCGTTTTGGAAGAACGCCCCGCCCAATCAATGATTGACGCGCGCGCAAATTATTTATATTGTATCAGTCTGTGTTTTAACGAGCGCAGTGCAGAGATTGTTTGTTACCGCGAAACGCATGGGGAGCCTATTTTATGAATGTGAACAGACCGCTGAACCAAACACGTATCGTAATCAACGTTATGGTGCTGTGGGTAGTATTATGCACCAGTTTTGCAGAAATCTTACCTGCGGCACCGGATCCACCGGAAGTATCAAGCCGACCGCTGGTCATCTACTATTCACGGTTAGGCACGACCAGAACCATTGCCCGCGAAATGGCGCGAACCCTTGCCTGCGACATTGAGGAAGTTATTTCCAATGAGAACCGCCATGGTCTGTGGACCGTCAACTGTGTTTTTGACCAGCTATTTGACTGGGATGATGCGGTTGTCTCTCTGTATCATGATGTATCATCATATAACCCGATTATTATTGCGGGACCTATCTGGATCCACCGTTTTGCAACGCCGCTGCGCACCTTGCTAAAAATGCTGGACCTGCGCGCTAAGGACGTTTATGTGCTGGTCACCAATCAAGGCAACTATTCAGCCGCGGATGAGAAAAATGTGCGCGACAGTATTTCCCAGCAGGGCGCGGTCATCAAAGGGTTTGCGAGCATTATGACCAGGAATAAAACAGAAACCGATTTGCAACGGGAAACCCATGCCACCTTGGCGGAATGGCACGGGCTTTCCCAACACCGCACGCAGCCACACCATAGCGGAGACCGGTAAGGAGAACTCGATGTTTAAATACGATCAGTGCAACGAATGCGGAGAATGTTTTTCCCAATGCCAATATACGGTAATGACCAAAGAGGAAGCCACGCGCGACATTCAAGCATTAAAACGCGGTCATGATGCCGCGATTCTCGGGCAATGTATTACCTGCATGGCATGCAACGAATACTGCCCCACCGGCGCCAATCCCTACGACCTGATCCTGCAGCGTCACGAAGAAAAACAGATACATTTTGTGGACCCGGCCGTCGCAGAATTTATTGAGGAGACGCTGACCAGTGTGCCCAATGAAATTATACCGGGTGATCCGGATAAGCCGGCATTAAACCTGTGCGTTATGGGCCACGCCTATCCGCGGAACATGACGGACAGCATTATGTTTCAGGGGCTCTCACTGGTCAGCGGCAGCGATTATTTTTCACGCGCGGTTTTTTTGCATACCGGGATGGAAACGAAAGTGCGCGCCCATTGCCGGCAATACATTGAAAACCTGACAAAACTCGGCAAACAGGAAATTATCTTTATGCACGATGACTGCTATACTATGGTTGTGCGGAAGGCACCTGAGTATGGCATTCCAGTGCCCTTTCGGGCTATCCATATTGTTGAATATATGGTCAACTTCCTGAAGGCCTATCCACAACCTGTCATGAAACTCAACCGCAAAGTCGCCTACCAGCGCCCCTGCATTTCTCGTTATACGCCGGAAAAGGAGCCCTATGTGGATGCGCTGTTTGAGATGATCGGTGCCGAGCGGGTTGCGCGAAAATATGATCGGAAGAATGCGCTGTGCTGTGCCTTCGGCCTGCGTGAAACTGACCCAGAACGAGGCGCGCAGATTCTCAAGAAAAATTTAGATGATGCGCGGGCCTGTGGCGCCGTCGCCATGATATTTCTCTGCCCGGGCTGTTACTGGCTCACCAGCGAGGCCTGCGAAGAACATGGATTGGCGGCAATATTCATCACGGATCTGTGCCGTATGGCGCTGGGTGAGTTGCAATTTTCTTCCCGGCCGTGGACGGCAGGATAAGTCTGTTGCCGAATATCAATACAGCGCACCCCAGGAAATCGTATTGGAGAGGCCGCAAAAACAACGGAGATTGAGGATATGGCGGAACGGAAAAAACCTGACCCCATGTTGGAAATCATTCTCAACAGCATTGCTGATGGGGTTTTTACCATAGATCTGCAGCAGCGGGTGACCTCGTTTAACCGTGCCGCCGAGCTCATTACCGGCATCAGCCGCAAACAGGCAATCGGACAAAAATGCTTTGATGTATTTCACGCCAATATTTGCCAGGGATCCTGCGCCATGGAAAACACCCTGCGCACCGGTAAACCCATAATTGATCTCAACATCACGATTCTGAACAGCGCCGGCAGGGTAATTCCCGTAAGTGTGAGCACTGCGGTGTTAATAGATAAAAACGGCGCAGTGATAGGCGGCGTGGAAACCTTTCGCGATCTCTCTGCTATTGAAGAGATGCGCAAGGAAATTGCAAAACAGTATTCGTTCCAGGATATAGTAAGCAAGCATCATGAAATTCAAAAAATCTTTAACATTCTGCCGGATATTGCCAAAAGCGGGAGCACCGTATTAATTGAAGGCCCCAGCGGTTCTGGTAAAGAGCTGTTTGCCCGCGCCATACACAATCAAAGCAACCGCGCGCGGGGTCCCTATGTCGTGGTTAATTGCGGGGCGCTTCCGGACACGCTGCTTGAATCCGAGTTGTTCGGTTACGTGAAGGGCGCTTTTACCGATGCCAAACAGGACAAGCCGGGCCGTTTTGCCCGTGCAGAAGGGGGAACTCTGTTCCTGGACGAGATTGGTGATCTGCCGCTTTCTGTGCAGGTAAAACTCCTGCGGGTGCTGCAAAATGGTGAATATGAGCCGCTGGGCGCCACGAAACCGCTTAAGGCAAACGTACGGATCATTGCCGCAACAAACCAAAATTTAACCCGGTTGCTATCAGAGGGTAAATTCAGAGAAGACCTGTATTATCGTCTCAATGTGATAAAAATTACCCTTCCCCCACTGGCGCGACGGCGCGAAGATATTCCGCTGTTAGTCAATCATTTTATTCAAAAATTCAACGCCAAGATGGAGAAAAAAATAACAGCCGTATCTCCTGATGTGATGGCTTTTTTTATGAGCTACGATTTCCCCGGCAATATTCGCGAATTGGAGAATATCATTGAACATGCTTTTGTGCTGTGCCGCGAATCAATGATAACATTGGAGCACCTGCCGCAAGAACTCAAAGCGCAAACTGTTGCCGCTGAAGCCACCCGGGCAGCACCACAGCCACGACTCAAAGAGGCCGAAGCACTGGTAATTATTGAGACATTGAGGAAATATGGGGGCAATCGCGGCTTGGCAGCGAAGGAACTTGGAATAGATCGGACGACGTTGTGGCGTAAAATGAAAAAACTGGGCATTTACAAACACCGATAAAAAAATGTTTGACAGCTATGGAAAATTGTAATAATAAATAATTATTATCTAACAATAACTAATTTAATTTTAATCCTTCGCCATGAATAACAGTTCTTCCCATAAAGATCGTCTGTCTCTGATGCTTGAGAAATTAAAAGAGCGACAATACCGTATCACCCCGCAACGTGTGGCAATACTTAAGGAACTTGCATCAAGCACCGCCCATCCAACCGTTGAATCAATTTATGAAAAGGTAAAGGCAAACTTTCCAACAACCAGCCGTGCAACAGTTTACAAAACAATAAATTTACTGAAAGAGATGGCTGAGGTTCTTGAATTGGGCTTTCCGGATGGGGGAAACCGTTATGATGGAAATAAACCCTACCCGCATCCCCATCTGATTTGCATGCAGTGCAAAAAAATCATTGATCCAGACTTGCAGAGCCTGACCGACATGACAAGAGAACTTACCGAGGAAACTGGTTTTAAAATCCTTAATCATCGGCTTGATTTTTTTGGCATTTGCCCTGAGTGTCAGGGAACTTCGTAGTTTTTTTTAAATTTCAAATGATAATAATTATTAACAAATATTATTTGTTTTCATAAAATTTTGCTTAGCTACTAACAATTGGTAATAGCGAAACATTTTAAAAATAAAAGTAATAAAACTAAAATAATAAATTTAATGTATTTTTCCATTTGCTATACTAATTAATTCAATAAATCTGAAACTGGCTTGTAAAGACAGTAAGTTTTTTGAAGGGGGTGAGGTGCTGGACTCAAAAAAATAAGAAATTAACACTATCACGATCATGACGTCTATACCAAGAAAGAGAAAGGAGCTAACCTATGGCTAAAAAGAAAACCTTAACGACCGCCGCCGGCATTCCGGTGAGCGACAACCAGACTTCGCTGACTGCAGGAAAACGCGGGCCGACCCTCCTGCAAGACCATTATCTCTTGGAAAAACTCGCACACTTCAATCGCGAGCGCATCCCGGAACGTATTGTTCACGCAAAAGCTGCAGGCGCATACGGGACATTTACCGTCACCAATGACATCACTCACTATACCAAGGCAAAGATCTTCTCCCAGGTGGGCAAAAAAACCGAAATGATTGGGCGATTCTCCACGGTTGCCGGAGAAAAAGGCTCTGCTGATACGGTGCGGGACGTGCGCGGTTTTGCGTTGAAATTTTACACCGAAGAAGGCAACTGGGACATGGTGGGCAACAATACGCCGGTATTTTTTATCCGCGACGCCATGAAATTTCCCGACTTCATCCACACCCAAAAACGGGTGCCGCAGACCAACCTGCGTTCGGCAACAATGTGGTGGGACTTCTGGTCGCTGGTGCCCGAATCCCTGCACCAGGTTACCATTCTGTTTTCTGATCGCGGTATTCCCCGCGGGATTCCATATATGAATGGTTATGGGAGCCACACCTATAGCTTTATCAACGCGAAGAATGAACGCTTCTGGGTGAAGTTTCATTTTAAAACCATGCAGGGCATCCAGTGCATGATGCAGGATGAGGCAGACCGCATGGCCGGCATTGACCCCGATTATCATACCCGCCAGCTTTTTGAAATGATCAACCGCGGGGAGTTTCCCAAGTGGAAATTCAGCGTGCAGATTATGCCCGAAGAGGAGGCGGAAACGTATCGCTGGAATCCGTTTGATTTAACGAAAGTGTGGCCGCATGGAGATTATCCGCTCATCGAGGTTGGAATCCTTGAGCTTAACCGCAATCCGGAGAACTATTTTGCTGAAATAGAGCAGGCAGCCTTTTCACCCGCAAACGTGGTGCCGGGCATATCATTCTCGCCCTGCAAAATGCTCCAGGCGCGCATCTTCTCCTATGCTGACGCACACCGCTACCGCCTGGGCGTCAACTATGAACGCCTGCCGGTTAACAAGCCGCGGGCGACAGAGGTGAATAATACCTACCAGCGTGACGGGTTTATGCGCTTTGATGGGAACTGTGGTGCCGCCGTCAATTACGAACCGAACAGTTTCGGCGGCCCGGTAGAAGACCACGCATTTGACGAACCGCCGTTAAAAATTTCGGGAGACGCTGACCGGTATGAGCAAAAACGCGGTGTTGATGATGATTATATCCAGCCGGGGAATCTCTTTCGGCTTATGCCCGCCGATGCCCAGCAACGTTTAATAAATAACATCGTATCAACCATGAAAGACGTTCCCAAAGAAATTCAGAAAAAAATGGTTGAACACTTTACGCGCGCGGATAAGAACTATGGCTCAGGGGTCGCCAAAGGACTGGGGCTTTAGGAAGAATACCGTAGTCTTTTTTACTGGTTAACAAGATATAAAAGGGCAGCACTCCGCTGCCCTTTTATATCACCAATAAGCAACCTGTTGAAAAAGAGTCATGGAAGACGAAGTGAAGAATTTGATTGCAGGATGTCTTCGTGATTTTTGTCCTGAAAAATTCATGGCCAAAAATGACAAATAGCGGTAAGGCTGTCAGTAATCTTTTAGAATGAATTTATCAATTTAGATTAATAATTATTACATTTAAATTTACATTAATATTATTCTTTTGAAACGCTTTATTTTTACATTAACTACTGCAACAAGATGTACTGATAATGATTTTTTAAATAAATAGCAGATTTCTTATTTAGACTCTTGACCGATGCGGAAAAATATTTTACAATTGTTAGTAATTAATAATTATTATCTGGTCTTTGCTGCTCAGCTTTGTCCAGTAGTGTTTAATAGAATTAAGGGTAATATTAACAACAACAAAACATGGGGAGGAAGAGCGTATGCAAATCAAGAAAATTTATTTATCAGCAGCAGTAATTGTTATTTTTGTTTTTTGCGGAGTGGTGCAGGCTTGGGAGCCACTGCCGGTGAAACAGGATCCCCTGGTCAGGATGCCGGGCACCCAGCCGCCGCCGGAAAATAACGTCACTCTTGAGGCACCCACGCGGTGCACCAATTGTCATGGCGGGTTTAACACAGCCATTGAGCCGGCGTTCAACTGGAAAGGTTCGATGATGGCGCAGTCAGCTCGTGACCCGTTATTCTGGGCATGCTTGACGGTGAGTGCTCAGGACTCGATCTGGGCAGTCGGCCGACCTAATGCCACTGATATTTGTTTGCGTTGCCATTTCCCGCAGGGCTGGGTGGAAGGGCGCTCTGACCCCACCAATGCATCGCTTATGACCGGCAATGATTTTTCCGGCGTGCATTGTGATGTCTGTCATCATGCTTACGACCCGTTTTTTCAAACCACCTATAATGGGTCGCGTGAGGGCAATGACTGGAAAAATTATTGGGATGAAACCAACCTGAGCAGCACTCCGTCAAACAGCGCCGCATTGAAAACCTACAATGCCGACAAAACACTCTCCCAGACCATCCTGAGCTTTAATAAATTTCCGTTCTACGGGCTGGACAACCTTCCGGTGAGTCTTGATTACACGGAAAATGGATCAGGTCAGATGTTCTTGAGCGGCACCCGTGATAAACGCGCCTCTTTTGCCGATGCATCTGCTCGGCATAACATACTCTACAGCCGGTATCACAAGTCAAAATACTTCTGCTCAACCTGTCATGATGTCTCAAATCCAGTGCTGGCAAACTTGGGTGCGAATCCTGTAGATGCCTTGCCCACTGAGGTTAATCCGGCGCACTCGTATTTTCATGTGGAGCGCACCTTTTCCGAATTCATGCTCTCGGCGTATGCACAGCCGGGCGGCGCCCCCGGCATTGGTCCATTCGCGCCAGGCGTATTTAAAACGTCTTTTCCAACCAATTACATTGGGAAGTGTCAGGATTGCCACATGAAGGATGGCGTGGGAAAAGCCTGCAGCCAGAATGACGGTGTGAACCGTCCCAGCGGCAGCGTGGAGCATCCCAACAGCGGGCAGCCGGTGCATGACATGACCGGTGGGAATGCTTGGATATCCTACATCCTAGCGAGCACCATCAGCGGATCGCCAAATTATGATGCAACCAATGCGCAGCTTCTCAGAAAGGGCGCTTCAGTATTAACGCTTGACCTCACGCTGGGCGAGCCGATGGATGCCGCGGCACTGTTAGCAGGCGTCAATCGGGCAAAACAACAACTGCAGATGGCTGCCTCAATTCAAAACGTATCCTACAATCCAACAACCGGAAATCTATCTTTCAGAATTCAAAACCAGACCGGCCATAAATTAATTTCGGGCTTTCCTGAAGGCCGCCGGATGTTTGTAAACATTAAAGCGTATAACAGCAGCAACAACCTCATCTATGAAGTAAATCCTTACGATTATGCTGTGGGCACGCTCCGAGGAATGCCCGATAGCCAGACTCTCGGGCCAAATGAAGCCTATGTGGATGATCTGGTTTATGAAATGCAGCCAAAAAGTGACCTTACGGGCGAATCTAAAACATTTCACTTTGCCCTTGCCACTGGCCGCTATAAGGACAACCGCATCCCGCCCAAGGGGTTTCGCATAAATGAGGCAGCAGACCGGCTCTGCGTGCCGGTTTCTAATGGCTTTGAAAATCCGACGCTGTTTAGCGCTGCTGAATATGCTGGCGGCTATGATGATGTGTCCCTTGCAATCCCTGCCGGTGCGGCATTTGTTGAAATAAACCTGTACTACCAGACGACCAGCAGGGAATATGTTAAATTTCTCCGGGATGAGATCAACGGCACTGGGAAACTGACGCTCTCAAGCCCCACACCCTCTGGAGAACTGCTGGCCTATGTCGCCCAGAGTGATCCGTTCTTTACCAAACTAAAGGCCTGGGGCAACACCATCTGGGATCTTTGGAACAATAACAAGGATGTTGACGGTGCCAAACCTTTCCTGATGGCACAGGCAATTGCCGGCTCACCGCCGCCTCCGCCCTGCAATACGCCAGGTATCCCGCTGAACCTGGCAGCACAGAGCGGTTTGAAACGCAGCGTCAAGCTTACCTGGTCTCCGGGAACACCAGCACCGACAACTGGCGGATACCGAATTTACTATGATCAGAATGGCAAACTGGTCTATCGGGCAACTGTTGGCACCGGCGTCACGACCTACACCGACACAGGACTAAACCGCAGCACCACCTATTGCTATCGCATAACAGCATGGGAAGACTGCAATGGCAACGGTGTTTTTGATTCCGGCATAGACACGGAAAGCGCAGCAACTGCAGCACAATGCGCAACAACGTCTTCTAAGTAACATAATTGAAAATAGTGAAGCTTTCCGCCCACAGGGTAGGTCTTCCCGAAGCTTCATTCCTTTCAAATACATATATGCCCCTTGACCTCGCTTACCAAGAGGGGTCAAAGGGTATGAAACCGGTACCTGAAGGGCAGCGAGCAGGATGAAAGATCGCTGCCCATTCTTTTGTGTAAGATGAAAATAATTTACCGTATGGTAAATTTTAATATTTATTAAATAAACTTTTTTATGCTTATTATATAAATTTAATATTTAACCAAGTCATGTATAATTAATAAATTATGAGAAAAAAATAATTATTTTTTGACATTAAATTTCTTAAAGGGTAATTTAATATTAATTATCAGAGACAATCTGAAAGCTACCAACAACAGCAGGGGGCAGTAGAAATGAGCGAGGTGGAAGAACTCATCCATAGCTGTGTTGCAATATGAAAAGTCAAAAGACCCGTCTTCAGGCTGAACAATACGCCTGCAGGGAGGTTTTTTTGTCTCAAAAGAAAGGAGGTGATAATGATTTCCAATGTGTGCGGGGTTATATAACAATCAATTATGAGAGGAGGTAATGAACCATGATGAAAAAAATCTTTTATCTAACATGCGGTATGGTGTTTGCCGTTTTGGTATGCAGCAGCTATGCGCAAAGTTTGTCACCGAATGAACAGTTAGGCAAGTCAATCTTTTTTGATGATAATCTTTCGATTAATAAAAATCAATCATGCGCTGCCTGTCATGCGCCAGAAGTAGGATGGACCGGACCAGATTCTGCTATTAACGCCCACGGTGCTGTGTATGAAGGTTCTATCCCCGGGCGTTTTGGTGATAGAAAGCCCCCCAGCTCAGGCTACGCAACCCAGAGTCCCATTTTATATTATTTAGCGAAGAAGGATCTGTTTATCGGCGGAAATTTCTGGGATGGACGCGCGACCGGCGAGACGCTGGGAAATCCAGCTGCCGAGCAGGCTCAAGGCCCGTTTCTTAACCCTATGGAGCAGGGACTCCCAGACTCGGCCTGTGTTGTGTATCGTGTCTGCAATGCCACAACCTATCCCGTGAGCTTTGAGGAGATTTGGGGAGATAATGCATGCGATATTTCCTGGCCCGCAAATGTAGAAACGGTTTGTGCATCAGAAGCCGGAGTTGTTGCTTTGTCTGACGCGGATCGGAATAAATCTAATACGGCTTATGATAATATTGCTTATTCTATTGCAGCGTATGAGGCTTCCCCAGAGGTTAATGCATTCACCTCAAAATATGATTACTCTTTGAAGGGACTTGCAAAATTAACAAAAGAGGAACGAAAAGGGTTTGCTTTGTTTCAAGGTAAGGGGAAATGCGCCAAGTGTCATATAAGTACCGGTCAAAAGCCGCTTTTTACTGACTTTACCTATGATAATCTTGGCATTCCCAAGAATCCGGAAAACCCGGTATATCTTTACAACCCTGGCTTTATTGACCTCGGACTCGGCGGTTTTCTGGCATCACGGGCTGATTACGCTCAGTATGCAGCACAAAATTATGGCAAAGTTAAAGTTCCCACCCTGCGCAATGTTGATAAGCGGCCGTCACCAGGGTTTGTAAAAGCATTTGGCCATAACGGCTATTTCAAATCTTTGGAAGACATTGTTCACTTTTATAACACCCGGGACGTGTTGCCGCGTTGCGAGGACATCGGTTCTCCTAATCCTGGCGTCAATTGCTGGCCTGCACCGGAAGTACCAGAGAACGTAAATACTGCAGAGCTGGGGAACCTGAAATTAACCAAAGAAGAGGAAGACGCTCTTGTTGCTTTCCTGAAGACACTTTCAGACGGTTACCTCCCGTAAGGAAAGCACCTGAACACCCAGGGCAGGGCCTATAAGTAGCCCTGCCCTTTTTGTTGGCCTTTCATCCGGATTTCATTGGTTCTCTGCTTCCAGAAATCTCGCGACGCATGCAGCGGTTTGCAATCCTGACGACATTGCTTTTATAACCAGCGAAGCGCCTGTCATTATATCACCCGCACAGAACACACCGTGTTCGCCGGTCATATTCTGCGCATCTACATCAACAAATCCGCGCTGGTTTACCGCTATGCCGGTACCCCGAAACAGCTCCTCATTTCCCGCCGAATTAAATCCCGCGGCGATAAATACTGTATCGCAGGGGATAAGCGTCTTTGAACCCGTTTTTTCAAAAAACGTCACTTTGCCGCTGGCATCCTGTTCCCATTCAATTTCCACCGTTTCGATACCGGCTACCCTGCCGTTGTTTCCCACAAACCTTCGCGCAAGCGTGCTCCATTTTCTCCTGCAGCATTGCGGGTGCACCCGCGCCGCGCCGGCACTGCCGAGTTTCGGCAAAGGCGGCATTAGTTCTATTTGGATAATTTCCTCGGCACCCTGCCGGCTGGCTGTTTCAACGCAGTCATCGCCCGTATCCCCGCCGCCGATTACGACCACCTTTTTCCCGCGCACCTGTATCTGCAATGCCTTTTTTACCGGCTCGTTATGCTGTAATTTGTTCTGCTGCGTCAGATAGTCCATCGCAAAATGAATACCGCGCAATGTCCTGCCCGGAATGTTTAGGTCGCGCGCGCCGGCAGCACCAGTAGCAAGCACCATCGCGTCAAAGGTGCGCATTATATCCGCACACAGAATATCGGCGCCTATTTTTATCCTGTTTTTAAAAACAATCCCTTCCTGCTGCAACAGAGCAATCCGGCGCACCACCCAGTGCTTGTTCAGTTTAAAATCCGGGATTCCATAATACAACATGCCGCCGAACATCCTTTCTTTTTCAAACACCGTTACGGCATGGCCGCGTCTATTTAAAACATAAGCACACGCAAGGCCCGCCGGACCCGAACCAATAATTGCCACCTGTTTTCCGGTTCTCGTTTCAGGGGGAATGGGAGCAATCCAGCCTTCGGCACCCCCCTTTTCCGCCAGCGTCAATTCTATCCGCCGCATCGGAACGGCAGCATTGTCAATGCTGTGCACACAGGCTGCTTCGCACAACGCCGGACAAATGCGGCCCGTTATTTCCGGAAACGGATTTTTACCGTGCAAAAGCACCAGGGCATCCCGCCAGCGATTGCTGCAGATCAGGTTATTTAAATCTGGAATCAGATCGGTCACCGGACAGCCGGCATCATGGCAATAGGGTGCCCGGCACTCGCGGCACCGGCCGGCCTGCAGGCGCACGTCCTGTTCATCCATCAGCTCATCCGCATTCATGGTGCATCGTTCAATACGTTACGGAAGCTGGGTTATCCTACGTTTGCTGTGTTTAATGACTATCTTCTTTTAGGTGCGTGTGCCGACCTAAGGTAAAAATCCACTGCAGCCAGACATAGTTCGTGTCTTTTGTGTAATTTCTATCCGTATTTTTAACCTGCAGTCTGAACCGATTATTTTCTGAAAACTGATGCGTGAGATAGGCGCTATATTCCGTCAGGCTGTCATCATTGTCCAATGGAAGCTGCGCATAATCATAGCGCACACCCGCAAGCCAGCGGGGCGCAAATGCATAATCAATAAAGCTGTAGATACCGTATGAGTTTTTCCAGGTTCCGTCGTCAACCTGGGAAAAAAACCCTTCAGACTGCCAGCGCAGCCGGTTGTTTTTGTCCGGGAAGGGATACCAGTTGAAGCTGAGGTCAATTCCTTCCAGGTAATAGCGCGGGGATCTGCTGCTGTCATCAAAACGGCCGGTGAGGCCTGAAAGTCCCCAATTTATACCAAACGCGTCAGACGACTTAATGTCATTCCAGAGTCTTCCCACATAAACGATGTCGTTAAAATCTTTGAGACGCCGGTACTCACCATCGCTATTTTCACTGCCGTGGCGCTTATCTTCTGCGTCGTGTTCGTGGCGATCTCCGTTAACTGCCTGCAGCGAATAGTGAAACGGCGACTTCCACGGGGACGAAAAGCTGCCTGCGATACCGATGCCCTTGTCAATATACCCTTCTTCTCCCAGATAGACCCGATACACTGCTGGGTAATCCACCTGCGGAAGCGCGTGCGGGTGAATCGTATTCAAAAGCCCGAAATTGACCCGGTACTTCCCGAGCTTCACATCGGTGTTGCCCGGCAGCAGATTAAAAAGTTCCAGAAATCCTTCCTCAAGCGAAACATCGTCGTCATGGTAGGCAAGGTTAAAATAGGCTCTTGCGACATCGTCAATTTCACCAATAAAATCAATATCAACGCCTCTGAGGTCAAAACGTTCATCCTCATCTCCCATGTGGCTGTCATCGGAAAGATTGGCGAGAAAGTCCCCCGTGACACTGATTGATGGTTTAATTGATCTGATGAGATCTTCAACCCCATGGTTATCTTCTTTTGCTGCCCGACGCTTCTCGGGAGATTCAGTGGCGTGCTCGCGATCTTCAACGACTTCTTGTTGGGTATGACGCTCTTCGCTGAGCTGTTCGATGGTTTGTTTTTGCTGTTTGATGACCTGTTTGAGGTCTCCCACTAGGGCTTTCAACTCCTGTATCTCGTTTTTCATCTGATCTATTTCTTCCCTGGTTACCTCTTTTTCAGAAACACCATACACATTTCCGGCAATCAAACTGCAAAAAAGGAGAACAATTGTTACAAGGCAGTGGTATTTCATTATCATTCCTCCGCAAAACATAACAGTGTTCATGGGCCAGAGACCGTCTGGCACCGAATTTGAACGGTCGCCATTGCAAGACGCTTTATCAGAAAAGCGGGCGACACGCATTCACCATCTTCTGGTTCTGTTTTAGATGCACTCAAAAGATGCCGGAGGTGAGCGGGTGGCGTGAAACCGAAAGGTATGTGCTGGACGGGATTTAAGACGTGCCGGGCAAAGACGCCCTATAATAACCATCACCACGAGAAGACTGCACGGCCCCGCCATCAGACCGGTAAACAGATGCGTGCAGCTTGTTTCTTTGTTTGCCTTGTCCGTTTTTATCCAATAGCAGGAGGCGTCAAAATCCCGGGGATCTACTGATTGGAACGGATGATGTTTGTGAACAAAATAAATCGCGAGACAGGCTGAGAAAAAGACCAGCACGCTGAAAACCGCAATGTGTCTTTTTACTCCGGCAGGGAATTTAGGTAATGTCGCTCGTGCCATGATATTTTTTTCTGTTCCGGTAATGCAATAGTGGCTAAAAGATTTTAAAGTGCTACCGGGGGCTGCTTTTCTATAACCGATCAGGCACTGACTGTCAATAACGTATTCTATTTATTGCAAAATCGCAACATATATGTTGTAAATATGTTGCATTAAAGCAACAAAAAAAATTGTAATAGTCGCGTCTCCTCTTTCCCAGGAGCCTCTAACTTCATCATATTCCATATTATTTTTGTTTTATGCCATAACGGCATGTTCCTTGATTAATATCAGGCAGAGGAAAAAACAATGAAGATCGCCATACCCCTGTTTGGAACACGCGTTTCTCCCAATTTTGACCACGCGCAAACCGCCCTGCTTGTAAATATAGAAGGCGGCAGCGTCAGGACAACCAGCGAATTGTCCCTTGGCCCTTTTGAGCCCCTGACACGCGCGGCGCAAATCAAAAGCGTGGGCGTTGACTTGGTAATCTGCGGCGGTGTTTCCAATTTTCTTCAGAACCTTTTAGAAAAACAAAATATCCGCGTCATACCCTGGATTACCGGCGAGGCAGAAAAAGCCCTTGAGCTCTTTCTGCGCGGCAATCTGGAACCGGGCACCATGGTATGCCCGGGGAGACGAAAGCGGTGGCGTTTTTGTGTCAATAACCGCAAGGGAAAATCATTGAAATCAAATGGGTAATTATCAACCCCATGATAAGCGGAAAGGAGGTGTTATCTATGCCAGGTTTTGACGGAACAGGTCCAATGGGAATGGGGCCGCGAACTGGTGGCGGCAGAGGTTTTTGTCCGCCGGGCACGGGAGTTAGATATCCCGCTGTCGGCATCGGCCCCGTTGTGCGCGGCGCAGGCAGAGGCGGTATTCCTTGGGGAGGCGGCCGAGGAAGAGTTTATGGCGGTGGCCGGGGCCGCGGCTGGTGGTGCGCTCCGCGACCGTACTACGGTTACGTTCCATATGCGTGGCCCAGTACCGCACCAAGCATGGAACAGGAAATGAATTTTTTGAAAAATCAGGCAGCGTTTTTGGAAGAGGAACTCGCGGAAATCCGGAAGCGCTTACAGGAACTTGAGACAAAGAGTGAATCCTGACCGCCGGGCTGCGGGGGAAAAGAAGTTCTTTCCCGCTTCTTTTCCCCATTGCCGCCAGCATAAATCGAGAATTATCCATGACAGAAAAATCAAAACTAAATTTTGCAATTGACAGCCTGATGCTGCTTATCATGATGGCGCTGGCCGGGATCGGTTTCCTGATGAAATTTGTCCTCATCTCAGGGAAAGAACGATGGCTGGTTTATGGCGCCAATGTTGAGCTCTCCTGGCTGGGGCTTGACCGCCATGAATGGGGCACTATCCACCTGTGGCTCGGCTACAGTTTGTTGGTGCTGCTTGCGATACATATCGCACTTCACCTGAAATGGATTCTCCATACGTATCAACGAACCCTCGCCAACACAGCTTTAAAAAGGATTGTTGCTGTTTTTTTTATTGTGATCTGCTTTTTTTTGATATTATTTTCATTTTTTACCAAACCGGTTATTGAAACGGGCCGAACCGGCAGCCGAGAGGGTCCATTCGGATATGGAGGATATGGACGCACACACTGATGATAAACCACATGGTCAAGGCATGAAATGTCTTGTAATTTTGAAAACGATATAAAGGAGACCAAAAGTATGAACAAGAAAACGTGTGACAGCGACGCCACCTGTCAAACCTGCGAAAGCGCTGAAAAATGTTCCCAGGAAGAGAAGGAAGCTCATGATCAGAAACTCATTGAAAAAAATATGGCACAGGTGCGCCATAAATTTATGGTGTTAAGCGGCAAGGGCGGCGTTGGAAAAAGTTCGGTTGCCGTCAATCTCGCGGCAACACTCAGCGCCCTGGGCTGGGATGTGGGAATTCTTGATGCGGATATCCATGGTCCTAATGTGCCGAAAATGCTGGGCGTGGATTTTGCTCGACCCCATGGATCGGAGAATGGCATGCTGCCGGTGCTTACCCCGGACAATCTGCGGGTTATGTCAATCGGTTTTTTCCTTCGCCACGAAGACGATGCTATTATATGGCGAGGGCCCTTAAAGCACAGTCTGTTAAAACAGTTTTTTGGCGAGGTGTTTTGGGGTGAGCTGGACTATCTGGTCATGGACCTTCCGCCCGGCACCGGCGACGAACCGCTCAGTATTGCGCATTTGATCAAAAAAGTCGAGGGCGCGATCATTGTTACGACACCTCAAGATGTCGCGCTGCTTGATTCGCGCAAAAGCATTAATTTCTGCAAGGAATTGAAAATCCCCCTTATTGCGGTTGTAGAAAATATGAGCGGGATGGTGTGCCCGCACTGCAAGAAAGAAATTGATCTGTTTAAAGTCGGTGGCGGTGAAGCCATCGCCGCACAGATGAAAGTCCCGTTTCTCGGCAGAATTCCTCTTGATCCCCAGATGGTGGTCTGCACGGATGAGGGCAGACCGTTTGTCAACAGCTATCCAGAATCCCCGGTTGCAATTGCTTTCAAGTCAATTGCCGAGAAATGGATCCAAATGCTTGACGGGGCGGATAGGAAATCATCGTTTGTCTCAGGACTGTTTAAAAAATAATCAAAACCACAGGAGGTTACTACGGTATGAAACGAATTGCTTTTTCATGTGAAACAAACCAGGGACTTCAATCAGAAATGAGCGGCCACTTTGGACGATGCCCGTATTTTGCCCTCATTGACGTTGAGGGGCAGGACATCAAACATGTTCAGGTAGTAAATAATCCCTATTTTAATAATCATGTCCCCGGGAAGGTTCCCGCCTTCATCAGCTCGCAGAACGTCAATGTTATGATAGCCGGCGGCATGGGTCCCCGGGCGATTGACATGTTTAACAGCTTTGGCATTGAGGTCGCAACCGGCGTGGGCGGCATTGTCGAAAACGTTTTGCGGGCATATCTTGATGGCCGGGTGAGCGGCATCATCCCCTGCAGCCATGACCATCAGGACAGTTGCGGCGGGCATGATTGAGGAGCACGATATGAAAATTGCGGTATCAGCGCAGGGGGATACGCTGGGGGCAAAAACGCACGCGCAGTTTGGCCGGTGTGCTTATTTTATAATCGTTGATGCTGAGTCGGGGGTTTGGAAAGCAATAAAAAACCACAGCGCTGACATCCCCTCAGGTGCCGGCACGGCATGCGCTCAAGTAATGTTTGACGAAGGGGTTAAGGTCGTTATCAGCGGCCAGGTAGGTCCATACGCCTTCGAGGCGCTGAATGGCGGGGGCATCAGCATCTTTCAAGCACCCGCCGACCTCACGGTAGGCGAGGCGGTGGAACAATTTAAGACCGGGGCGTTACCACGCATTGAACTGAAAAAATTTTAGCTGGGCCCGCGCCGGCAAGAGGAGGTAACACTTATGAAAGTTTGTATCTCTGCGACAACCAATGACCTCAATGCACCAATTGACCCTCGGTTTGGCAGGGCGCAGGGTTTCCTGTTGGTTGATACCGATACGATGGCGTTTGAATACGTTGATAATCAAGGGATAATGGCCAGTGGCGGCGCAGGAACAAAAGCGGCACAGTTGATCGTTGATAAGGGGGCGCAGGCTGTTTTAACCGGAAACGTTGGCCCGAATGCGTTTAATGCGTTATGCACTGCAGGTATCCCCATTTATGTGGGGCTTACCGGTACTGCACGGGAAGCGGTTGAGAAGTTCAAGCAGGGACTGCTCAAGCCGGTGAGCGGCCCATCAGTGGGTGCCCATGCTGGCATGGGCGGAACATCATAAACCGACAGCCAACGGGAAAGGAGGTGAGCGGTATGCCACGTGGTGACGGAACGGGCCCGCGGGGGATGGGGCCGGGAACTGGCAGAGGTATGGGCCGCGGCGGCGGGCGCGGCAGCAGGGGCGGCAACCGGGCAGGCGCTGGTCCGGGGGGCGAATGCATTTGTCCACAGTGCGGTGCAACGCTGCCCCACCAGGCAGGAATTCCCTGTTACCAGGTAATATGCCCGCACTGCGGCCGACAGATGATGCGCAAATAACGCGCCGGCAATCATCGCCGCAGGCGACCGGTGACGAAAGGATAAGAAACCGATTATGAAAGCCTTTATTGTATTCTGCTCTCCGGCAGGGACAACGCGCAGCATAGCGCAGACGATCCGCAGCGCGCTTGCGCAGTATGGTTATGATGTTGCCACCTATGACCTCGGCAATAACCTGGACGAGGCGACTGTCGTCTATGATATTAAACATGCGCAGAAAGACCATTGCCTGTTTGTTGGGTCGCCGGTCTATGCCTGCCATCCGGTACCAATTATTGCCCGGTTTATCGCTCAGCTTCCTGATAACGCTGCCGGAGTTGCAGTGCCGTATGTGACGTGGGGCGGTGTTACTAGCGGTGTCGCCTTGTTTGATATGGCGGAAATGCTTGCGCAAAAACGCTATGCGGTGATTGGCGCAGCTAAAATACTGGCGGTGCATTCGCTCATGTGGCACTACCAACACCCTTTGGGAGCCGGGCATCCTGACGAGGCAGATGAAAAGCTGGTTGAGCAGTTAGTGGCTGCCGTGCATCACCGCATTATGACCAAACATCCGCTGCCGATAGACCGATCAATGCTTCATTACCTGCCGGAACACATTCGCGAGCCGATGCACAGCATAGACATTAATTACGCCCGCCAGGTTTTGCCGCAGAAAGTCGTTGATAAAAACCGCTGCACCAAATGCAATATATGTAAAGCAATCTGTCCGGCACATGCCATCACCTGCGACCCGTTTCCGGAGTTTAACCAGAACTGCATCATGTGCTATTCCTGTATGCGGCTCTGTCCGGAATCCGCTATCGAAGCCGATTTTTCAAAACTTGAAAAATGGTTGACAAAACGGGCGCAGGAATTTTCCGAGCACCCCCCTTCTGCCATATTCGTCGCTGACCCTTAATCCACCTGACCAGAGGAGACACCGATGATTATTGCTGTTGCCAGCGGCAAAGGCGGAACCGGAAAGACAACCATTGCGATTAATCTGGCGCTTTCGCTTGAGAATGTTCAATATCTTGATTGTGATGTAGAGGAGCCTAATGCGGCAATTTTTCTCATGCCTGCCATTCACCACAGACGCGCAGTCACCCTGCCGGTGCCTATTATTGATGAAACAAAATGCACGCAGTGCAAAAAGTGCGTCGAGTTATGCGCCTATCATGCGTTGTTGCTGTTGGGTAAAAAAGTATTGCTCTTTCCCCAGCTTTGCCACGGCTGCGGCGGCTGCAGCTATATATGCCCGGAACATGCGATTACGGAGCAGCAGCGGGAAATCGGCTTTATTGAGCAGGGAACCGCAGGGGCTATTGATTTTGTCCAGGGACAGCTCAACGTCGGCGAACCGATGGCAACGCCGATCATAAAACAGCAACGCCGGCTCATTAACGCCGAAAAAGTGGTAATCCTCGATGCTCCGCCCGGCACGTCCTGCCCGGTCATTGAAACGGTTCGCACTGCTGATTATGTTATTCTGGTGACGGAACCGACACCCTTCGGGCTCAATGATTTAACCCTGGCGGTGGAAACAATGCGCGCGTTGAAGAAACCCTTCGGCGTGGTCATTAACTGCTCGGATATTGGCAATGAAGATGTTAAAGCCTATTGCAATGCAGAACATATCCCGGTATTGCTTGAACTTCCCTGGAATCGCCGTATTGCTGAGGGCTACTCACGCGGACAACCGGCAGTAACCATCCTGCCGGACCTTCGGCAAGATTTTCAAAAGATGTATGCTGCGATCTTATCAAAATTATGCGCCTGAACCACCCAGCGGGTCATAAATGCCGGTAATGTTTCATATGATGTGCTAACTATCAATCAGCCCAAAGGAAAGGAGAGGCAAAGCTATGGATGATGCAGCCGGTGCGGAAAAACCGTCAATTGATGCAGGCATAAAAAAGCATACGAAGAGCAGAGAACAGTTAGAACAGGAAATTATTGCGTTTCTCAATGAGTCAAGCAGTAAGGAGGGAACGACCACAAAACCGGGCTGCCCATTGAAACATGGACTCGCCTGCGTGCTGGCGACTGTCTATGAAAACACGCCGCGGGCAACGCCCGCTGACTTTTTTAATGACGGGCTGATCATTTGGATTGCCGGTGAACCGGGGTTGAAGATTCGCAACATCCGGTCTAATCCAAAAGTAGCGGTGGGGATCTATCATCCCATGGACCACAGCAGGCTGAATCGCAGCCTGCAAATCCAGGGAATCGCGACGCTTATCAACTTCAACAACGACCGCGAGGAATTTATGAAGCGCGTGAAGATGTTTGGTATTTACGCCGGCGTTAAAAAAATGCTCAGCGAGCTGTTGTCTGACAAACACCTACCCGCAGAGGCTATGGAAGAAGAGGTGATAAAAACGTTGAAGCGCTTTAATCTGATTCGCATCGAGCCGCAGGAAATAACGTTTCTTTCCATTGACCCAATCAAAGGCACAGAAAAAGATGTGTGGAAAAAAGCCATGGATGGGCACTAAGCGATGAAACAGCTCACTATCATCAGTGGTAAAGGCGGAACCGGCAAAACCACGATTACCGCCGCATTTGCCACCTGCGCCCAGAATGCTGTGCTTGCGGATTGCGACGTTGACGCAGCAGATTTGCATTTGATTCTCGAGCCGCACATACAGCACACCGAACTCTTTTATGGAGGGAAGATTGCACACCTGGATGCAACCCGCTGTAATCAATGTGGCAGGTGCCAAGATATCTGCCGCTTTGAGGCAATCCGTCTGTTCAGCGTAGATGCGACGCGCTGCGAGGGCTGCACGTTATGCGCCTACGTATGTCCCGTTCAGGCGATTACTTTGCAGGATAAATGCTCCGGCCACTGGTTTATCTCCCAAACCCGGTGCGGCCCGATGGTGCATGCGCGTCTGGGCGTCGCGGAAGATAATTCCGGAAAACTGGTAAGCGTCGTCCGGCAGCAGGCCAAAGGTCTCGCGGAACAGGAAGGTAAACAACTCATTATTATTGACGGTCCGCCGGGCATAGGATGTCCGGTCATTGCTTCTATCACCGGCGTTGACCTGGTTCTTGTCGTTACAGAGCCGACCTTATCCGGTCTTCACGACATGGCACGGGTGCTGGATACCGCCGCTCACTTTCATATCCCGGCACTGGTGTGCGTTAACAAATATGATATCAATCCGGATCACACTGAACAGATTGAAAGACACTGTGCCGCGCGGGGGGTAGCCGTGATCGGCAAAATTCCCTACGATAAAATAGTAACCGCCGCCATGATACAAAAAAAATCGGTCATTGAATATGATTGTGGCGACATAACCAGTGCCGTCGAACACCTATGGCACCATGTGGTACATAAACTGCAGTAACTCATAACCATGATAGATATAGGCCATGTGCCGGAGGGGATACCGGTAAGAATTATTATCGGCGCGTCTGCACAGTCATACCCTGGGTGGATTGCCACGCAGGAAGAAAATTTAAACCTGCTGAACCGGGAAGATTGGGAGCTCAGTTTTCAGCACAGAAAAATAGACTGCATTGTCGCCGAACATGTCTGGGAGCACCTGACAGAGAAAGAGGGGGTACGTGCTGCATGTCTTTGCTTTGAGTTTTTAAATCCTGGTGGGTATGTTCGCTGTGCCGTGCCAGATGGTTACTTTCCCGATGCGAACTATCAGAAACTCATACAGAAGGGCTTCCCCAGACCCCATACCCATCCCCAGGCACAGCATAAAATGGTTTATAATTATCGTTCGCTCACCGCGGTGTTTGAGAGCGCCGGGTTTACCGTGGAACTGCTTGAATACTGCGATGCCCACGGTCATTTTCATTTTCGGGATTGGAACCCCGCAGACGGTTTTATTTATCGCTCAAAACGTTTTGACCATCGCAATAAGAACGGCAGGCTGAACATGGTATCCTTAATTATTGATGCTAAAAAACCAGTCTGAAGGATATCATTGAACATGGAAGAACCGGTGAGCGGCGACGCATGATAGATAAAATAGCATGGTGTTTCTTGAAAGTGTAAAACAAACCATTATGATAACCGGCTTTGTGCTGGTTATGATGCTGGTCATAGAATATGTTAATGTCTTTAGCGGTGGCGTCTGGCAAAAAAAAATGTTGCAGCGACGCTGGAGCCAGTATCTGTTGGCCGCCCTGCTGGGAGCTAGCCCGGGATGTCTGGGCGCGTTTGCCGTGGTAGCGCTCTATACACACCGCATGATTACGCTGGGGGCCGTTGTTGCCGCTATGGTGGCAACCGCCGGGGACGAGTCCTTCGTGATGTTCGCGATGTTTCCCCGTACAGCTCTTCTGATCCACGGTATGCTGTTCGTGGTGGGGTTAGCGGCCGGCGTGCTGACCGACCTGTGCTTTAAAAAACATCTCAGCAGCCAGTTGGACCGTTGCGAAGGATTTGAGCTGCACCATGAACAGCAACCGGTATGCGTTGCGCGTGGACAGGTTATAAAACAAATTACCCACTGCACGCCGGCACGGGGCACTATGATTCTTGGACTGGCGCTGTTTTTATCTGCTCTGGCAACGGGACAGATAGGAGATCCGGAGTGGAACTGGATACGGGTCACGCTTTGCGTGGTCAGCGTTGTGGCGCTTTTTATTATTATTACAGTTCCTGAACATTTTCTTGAAGAACATCTCTGGGAGCATGTGGTGATGCAACATGCGCCGCGCATTTTTTTATGGACGCTGGGGGCAATTCTGGTCATTCAGGGGGCAACCCACCAACTGCATCTGGAAACGATAATCAAACAAAATATGTGGATGGTGCTGTTGGTTGCCTGCCTGGTCGGTCTCATTCCTGAGTCCGGCCCCCACATGGTTTTTGTGGTATTGTATGCGCAGCATGATCTGCCGCTGAGTATTTTACTGGCAAGTTCCATCGTTCAGGACGGCCATGGAATGTTGCCGATGCTGGCGCACTCGCGACGCGCGTTTTTGGGCATAAAGGTGATCGCATTTCTGATCGGCTTGACCGTTGGCGCCGCAGCACTGATTATGCTACCGTGATCCTCCCGGCATCAGGCATCTTGAAAACATCTGTTTGCCCTGCCGAGTCATTCCTGCATGCACCGCGGGGTTCTCAAGACCGACCGATACCACTGCCCTTGGTGACGGGAACAGGTAGTTGAGCTTATGGAAAAAATAATTTTAATAAGGAGGCAACGACGTGGCAAAAAAAATTCTAATTATTGGCGGCGTGGCAGCAGGCTGCAAAGCTGCGGCGCGCATTAAACGGTTGGATGCCGCAGCCGAGGTAACCATTCTTGAAAAGGGACCTATCGTTTCCTATGGCGGGTGCGGCTTGCCCTATTTCATTTCGGACATCATAAAAGATCAGCAGGCGTTAATGAGCACGGCTCTCGGCGTTGTCCGTGATGCCAGTTACTTTAAACACGTCAAGGGGGTAACAGTCCACGTCAACACCTGCGCCGAAGAAATTGACCGGCAGAAAAAAATTGTAACGGCCGTTGATGCGGCAACCGGCAGACAAACCGAATATCCGTATGATAAATTGATCCTTGCGATCGGCGGAACGCCGGTCATTCCGCCCATTGATGGGGCGCATCTCGGGGGCATCTATTGCCTGAGAACAATTGCCGATGGCGTGAACATTAAGCAGCACCTCGGCGAAAAATCCGTCAGAAAAGCCGTCATTGTCGGTTCGGGGTTGATAGGCATGGAACTGGCTGAGGCCTTTTGCCGCTGTGGTCTGGAGGTGTCGGTTGTGGAAATGCTTGATTGGCTACTGCCTGCAGTCCTTGATAAGGATATGGGGCTTCTGTCTGAGCGATACCTCAGCCAACAAGGGGTAACCGTTTACACCGGTGAGAAAGTGTTGCGCTGCACGGGCACCAAAGACGGACTGGTCAAACAGGTGATTACTGATAAACGCGAACTGCCCGCGGATCTTGTTGTGCTCGCCGTAGGCGTGAAACCGAACGTGGATTTGGCTAAACGGGCGGGGCTTGCCATCGGCTCGACCGGCGCGATTCAGGTTAACGAATATTTGCAAACCAGCGACCCTGACATCTATGCCGGCGGCGACTGCGTCGAAAATATTCACCGCATTACAGGGAAAAAAATGTATACACCGCTCGGCTCGACAGCGAACAAGCACGGCCGCTGCATAGCAGACCATATCGCGGGTTGCGGGATGCCGTTCCCCGGCGTTCTGGGGACCGCGATTTGCAAAGTGCTGGATTACACTATAGCACGCACCGGCCTTTCAGAAATTGAAGCCCGGGCATCAGGATTCGAGGTAGAAACAGTCATTTGTCCCGGAGCCGACCGTCCCCATTATTATCCCGGCTCTGCCGTCATTATTATAAAGCTGATTGCAGATAAAAAAACCCGCCGGCTTCTGGGCAGCCAGATAATTGGCCCGGGCGATGTTGCCAAGCGGATCGAAATTGCGATAACCGCCATAAGCGCACAGGCCACGGTAAGCGAAATTGCTGCTCTTGATCTGGCCTATGCGCCGCCGTATTCTCCTGCGTTGGATAATATGATAACCGCCGCGCATGTCATGATGAATAAATGCAATGGTATCGCCCGGGGGATTTCCCCGCTGACGGTCAAAGAAAAACTTGATCGCGGCGACGATTGCATCCTGCTTGACGTGCGCAGTCCCCGGGAATATGCTGCCCGGCGCATTGATCATCCGTCAGTGTTGTCCATGCCGCTTGGTTCATTGCGCGCGGCATGTCACAAGCTACCAAGGGACCGTGAGATAATTGCCTATTGCCAGGTGAGCCTGAGAGGCTATGAGGCCCAGCGCATCCTTGACGCTGCCGGGTTCACGCGGGTGTCGTTTATGGATGGCGGAATTGTAGCCTGGCCGTTTGCCACCGTGGGCCATACCTGACCCATGATTATCTGATGCAACGCAAACTATATTTTGGAGGTACCAAACCATGCCGATTTATGAATACCGCTGCAATCAATGCGGCACCCAGAATGAGTTCATCGTCGCTCATCATCGCGCGACTGATGCGCTGCAATGCACAGCCTGCGGCAGCACCGATTTAAAAAAGTTGTTGTCCATCGCAACCACCCCTGCCTATCCCCGCCCGAAAGGGGGCAAAACCTGCTGCGGCCGGGATGAGCGCTGCGACACCCCACCCTGCGATAGCGGGTGTTGTTCGCGATAGTTGTCCTCATGGGTAACCGTATCGTTTAAACGCATGCGGCATTGATACAGAGAAGCGGGAACAGCTATGACCAAGAAATTTCAAGACTGGAAGGATGTGTATGCAAAGGAGCCGGAACCACAAGAGGAGTCTGACCTACCAGAAGAACCGGTGCTGTTTTATAACGAGCTGGTGATAGACCATTTCACCAATCCGCGCAATGTGGGTGAAATGGAGGACGCAGACGGCTATGCACTGATTGGGGATCCGGCGTGCGGCGATCAGATGAAACTCTGGATTAAGGTTCGCGATGGCAGAATTGTTGACATAAAATTTAAATCATTTGGCTGCCCCGGCGCAATTGCGACCAGCAGCATGTGCACGGTCTTGGCCCTGGGTAAAACAATCGACGAGGCAAAAAAGTTGACCGACGACGATATTATCGCAGCCCTTGAAGGAATACCGGTGCATAAGGAACATTGTTCGCTCATGGGGGTAAATGCCCTGCAGGTTGCAATCCGCGATTATGAGAAAAACCAGGCAGCAGGAGATGCCACGTAACCCTATGATCTATCTTGACCACAATGCCACAACCGCCCTTGACCCCGCCGTCCTGGAAGAGATGCTGACCTGTTTAAAAGAACAGTTTGGCAATGCCTCAAGTTATTACCGCCTCGGACGGGAGGCGCGGGAAATTCTTGAGCGCAGCAGAAAGACGGTAGCCCACTGCATTGGCGCACAACCAGCAGAAGTTATTTTTACCAGCGGCGGCACCGAGTCAGATAACCTGGCCATCCGCGGCGTTGCCCGGGCGCTGAGAGAAAAAGGCGATCATATTATAACCTCAGCCGTTGAACACCATGCCGTCCTGCGAACCTGCGAAGATTTGCGTAATGACGGCTTTACCGTGACCTTTCTGCCGGTAGATAGCGCGGGCTCGATTAATCCGGATGATGTTAAACGGCAGATTGGGAAAAAAACTATCCTGATCAGCATCATGTATGTAAACAACGAAACAGGTGTCATTCAGCCCGTCGCGGAAGTTGGGAAAATTGCCCGGGAGGCAGGAATCATTTTTCATACGGACGCGATCCAGGCTGCCGGAAAAATGCCGATTGCCGTGGAACAGCTTGGGGTTGATTTGCTTTCCATGACCGCCCATAAAATTCATGGCCCGAAGGGGGTCGGAGCGCTCTACGTGCGGCGCGGAACGCCCTTGCGGCCGGTAATGACCGGCGGACGCCACGAACAGAATCTGCGTGCCGGCACCGAAAACGTACCCGCCATTGCTGGCTTTGCCAAAGCCCTGTCCCTGGCATCGCAACAAAGGGAAGCAGATGTGCGCAGCATCGCGCTTTTGCGCGAGCGTCTTGAATCGCAGCTGCTGGCACAGATACCAGATATCCAGATTAATGGGGGAGGCGCGCCGCGCGTGGCGAATACCAGCAATATAAGTTTTTATTCAATAGACGGTGAATCAATTCTCCTCCATCTTGACTTGCGCGGTATATATGCATCAACCGGATCCGCCTGCACGACTGGCGCTTCTGAACCATCGCATGTGCTCCGGGCAATGGGCGTGCCCGCATCGCTTGCCCAGGGTTCCATACGCTTTTCTTTAGGCCGCGACAATACTGCAGAGGAGATTGATGCTGTGGTTGAGGCACTGGTTGAAATAACGGCGAAACTGCGCACCATTACCAGTCTTAAGGCCGTGTCATGAGTGAAATCCTTTTTTTTAAACTGCTCGGGCCATGAGCAGCATCACCGTTTTGTGCGAAAATACCGCAATCCCGGCAAAAGGTATCCTTGGCGAGCACGGCTTTGCTGCATATATTGAAACGCCTGCAGGGCGGTACCTGTTTGACACGGGACAGGGTCATACGCTCATGCAGAACGCGGCAACACTGGGCATTGATTTATCTCGGCTTAATAAGATCATGTTGAGCCACGGGCACTTCGACCATACCGGGGGACTCGCGCAGGTGCTCAATGTTTGCGCGCCGATTGACGTGCATGCCCATCCGGATATTTTCGTAGAGCGGTTCGCTATGACAAAAATACGCGGCAAACAGACGCTCAGACCGATACAGAATCCGGTGAGCGCTGCACAGATAAGACGTTTCGGGGCGAATCTGGTCTACAACACGGCATTTACACAGATTGACCGTAATCTCTACCTGACCGGGGAAATCCCGCGCAAAACCGCATTTGAAATGCCTGATGTCCGCCTGGTTCTTAAAAAAAATGGTAAACTGGTGCCGGACCCCCTTAAAGACGACCAGTCTGCCGTGCTGAAAACCAGAAAAGGGCTGGTTGTCATCTTCGGCTGTGCCCATGCCGGCATGATTAATACGCTGCAGCATGTCCGGCAACACCTGCCGGGCGAAAAAATTCACATGATCATCGGCGGCACCCATCTTGGTTTTTTGAGTGACAGGCAGGTCGCGCACAGTATTGACTGGCTTACATCGTGTGCGGTTGACAGAATCGGCGTCTCCCATTGCACCGGGGGCAGAGCCGGGCTCGCTCTCATGAACGCCTTCAAGGAAAAGTTCTTTTTTGCCAACGCCGGCTCTCTCATCCCACTTTAATTGGCGGAGGATCTTGGTGAATTGTGCTGATTGCCATGACTGGCATTGTTATCAGGAAAATAAAGATTGCACGGGGCAGCGCGATACCATCGCGTGCCTCTATGATAATGATCATACCGCCAAAATCATGAAGGCGGCCGCCGAGGTCGAAGCTGAGGGATATGCAAACCTGACCCGTGTTGAAGAAGTTATGGTGTTTGCAAAAAAGCTGGGCTACCGCAAATTAGGCATTGCCTTCTGCGTTGGCTGCGCGTCAGAAGCAAAAGCACTGCAGGAAATTCTGACCAGCAGTTTTGCTGTGGAGTCCGTATGCTGCAAAGTCTGCGGTATTGAAAAATCTGCCTTCAACCTTAAGACGATCCGCAATAACCCGCGGGAAACAATCTGTAATCCGCTCGGCCAGGCATCTGTTCTCAATGAAGCCGGCACTGATCTGAATATCATTGTGGGCCTGTGCATCGGCCATGATATTCTCTTTTCAAAGCATTCCGCGGCGCCGGTCACAACCGTGGTAGTAAAGGATCGGGTTCTGGCAAACAATCCGGCAGGGGTTTTATATTCGCGCTACTGGAAGTATAAATTGAAACAGAAAAAATAAACCCCACAACCTCTCATGCGAAACCGTAAATACCGAAAGGAAACTGCGTATGGAAAATGACGTGCTGAATTATTTTAAAGAGTTTATCAAATCAACGCAGAAAATGGCCCGCGATATCCCTGAGGTTTTAAAGAGCTTTCAGGGGCTGGTCGGCAAAAGTCTGGAGCAGGGCGCACTAACCGCCAAGGAAAAAGAATTTGTCGCGCTCGGCATAGCGGTGGCGCAGCATTGCTCTCCTTGCATCTATCTGCATGTGCAGAAAGCTGTTGAGGCCGGCGCTACCCGAAAAGAGGTCATGGAAGCAGCAGGCGTTGCCGTGCTCATGGGTGGCGGCCCGGCTTTTACCCATATCGCCGAGGTGATTAAAGCACTTGATGCACTGCATGTGCCGTGAGATATTCGCAAACAACAGCGGTGAATGCGATGCCTGTTGAGAATAGAATAAGGCAAGGGTCCTTTACCATACACCATCTCATACCCGCAAGTGACTGTTATGAAAATTGATGAAACAAAATTGAATAAAATAATCCAGAAAGTTATTGAAGATATTGGCGCCACATTTCACGCTCCTCTGGTGCTTATCGGCGAGAAACTGGGGCTGTTCAAAGCATTGGCGGACGGTGGCTTAATGACCGCCGACGAACTGGCGCAACGCACCGGAACCGCCGCGCGCTATGTGGCGGAGTGGCTTCCCGCAATGGCATCCGGAGGGTATGTGGAATATGAACCGCAAAGCGGCCGCTATTATCTCTCCCCGGAACAGGTTCTCGCATTTGCCGACGAGAATAGTCCCGCCTACATGCCGGGAGCATTTCAGGCTGCCACCGCGGCCATTCGCTCTGCAGCGCGCATTGCTGAAGCCTTTCGCACCGGTCAGGGTGTCGGCTGGCACGAGCATGATCCGGAATTATACCTTGGGGCAGAGCGGTTTTATAAGCCAAACTATATGGCTAATCTGGTGAGTTCGTGGATACCGGCACTTGATGGGGTTGAGCAGAAACTGCAACAGGGTGCCCGCGTTGCTGATGTAGGATGTGGATATGGCGTATCAACTATCCTGATGGCGCAAGCATTCCCCCATTCCCGTTTCTTTGGTTTTGATTACCATGAGCTTTCAATCCGGTGGGCGCGCACACGCGCAGCAGAAGCCGGCGTCTCCGACAGGGTCTCTTTTGAGACATATAGCGCGAAAGAGATGCCGGGCGAAAACTATGATCTGATTACCATGTTTGACTGTTTGCATGATATGGGTGATCCGGTGGGTGTTGCCCGGCACATGCGAAAGGCAATTCGGGACGACGGAACCTGGATGATTGTTGAGCCATTTGCCGGCGACCAGGTGGAGGACAACTTTAATCCGGTCGGGAGACTGTTTTATTGTGCTTCAGTGCTGCTCTGCACCTCCGGGGCTATCGCCCAAGAAGGAGAGATAGTCCTTGGCGGGCAGGCCGGTGAAGCGCGCATTCGTAAAGTGGTGGCGACGGGAGGATTTACCCGTTTTCGCAGAGCAACGCAAACCCCGATAAACCTGGTATTTGAAGCCAGACCATAACCATTATATACATACTGTCCATTACGCCCCTATTCTTTCATTTTGCAAAACGTCTCGATGGTGCACCAGTATCTTTGGCCCATGAACCACGGCGGCAAAATTAATTCCTACAGAACATGTTAACCAAACGGATAAATGGCACTTCATAGAAACAGGAACTGAATACACCCAATATAGGGCTCACGAACAAGCAAATTTCCGCCTTGCAGTTGAATCTCGGTGCTCTGCGGCAATATATCCTTGATAACAATTTGACGGGCGCATTTCCTGATATCCATGTTCACGATGAAGAACCCCCATAAATAGGATGTGAACTGTCCACCACGTAAAGCAGCGGTATTACCAAAAACAAGCTGGCAATCAGGCCATTATACCTGCCTGTTTTTTTTTGCATGCCGATGCTTCCCTTCACAACCCCCCATTACCTTCCGCATCATGCCACAGGCAGGCAAAATGCCCCGCCACAGGCAGGCAGCGTGCCATGCCGCGGGCAGACAACGTGCAGCACCTTCGATACGAAAAGTGCTCTGGCGTCTGGTATGAGCGAATATACTGGCGGCCGCCGTATGAGCAGAGAGCAACGGTTTTGGTGTGGCATGCGAAAACACCGCTCCGCTCATCTCTGTTGGTGCCATGGTTCAATCCATGCGCTTGCTGGGCGCGCATGCTGCTTGTCTGGTTCTTAACGCAGGCTTTTAAGGAAGGTCCTGCTGTTTCATGGTGTTGACAAATGTGAAGTTATATAACATATAAATGACATAGGCCGCAGAACATGATGAAAACTTCAAATCACGGAAGGAGAGTTTATGAGGCGCTGCGTAATTGTTCCCGTGTTTATTATTATCCTTCAAGTATGTCTATTCCGGTCGCCGCAGAGTTTTGCGGATACCGACCACAGTTTTCTCTCCACATATGAAGGCTCAAAAACCTGCCGTGGCTGTCATGAAAGCGCGGTAACAGAACTTACCCACGCACTTCATTATCGAATGCTGGGTCAAGTTCAGGGCGTGTATGACATGTTCACCAACAGACCGGTCACGGGCGAAAAGGGCAAAAGCAACCGGTATTGAGGCCTCCCTGGTGGCCTCGTGGGGGCCAACTGGGCGGAAATTTGGACGAGCATATTTGATCCTCAGTATCGCAAGAGTTCCGGTTGCGGCATTTGTCACATAGCCGCAGGCGTTGATGCTAAGCCCGTTACCGTGCAGGGCCAGCCGATTGAAGCCAGCGATAAGGCAAAAGACCAGATAGACTGTGTTTTGTGCCATGGCATAACCTATAATGGCGGGGGGCCGGATGGGTTGCGCACAGTTGCCCTCAATGACGATGGTGTCGGCTACTGGAGTATGGCAACCGCTGAGGACGCGAGAACAGTCGGCGGCCCGGTTACGGCAACCGCCTGCAAGCGCTGCCACGTAAACAGCGGCGGCAAGGTATTTACACCCACCGGGCAGATGAGCAAATCATTTAAATATGGCACTGATTATGTGGCAGAGCCCTATGCATTCACGTATGATAATGGCATGGGCCAGCAGGAAACTGCCGTAATTAACAACGATGTGCATGCGGCAAAGGGCATACGGTGTGCGGAATGCCATTATATTGGAGAACATAAATTCCAGTATGGGCCGCACAATGTTTCATGGGCTCATGACGTGGTGCCCGATACGTTTAATTGCACAAACACGAATTGTCATAATGCAAGTCCGCACCAGAATTCCACAAATTATTATCGGCAGACGCTTGACCAGCATACCGCGTATCTTGCCTGTCAGACTTGCCATATAACCAAAACAGGCGGGCTCATGAAACGCGATCTTCGCTTTCCCATTCCGCCCGAAGGTGATGGTCACTTTTATGAATTTAAGGACGAAGTACATTATGGAGTTGATCCTGAGTATCGGTGGTTTAACGGCAATTCCGGCGGCTGGGAAGGGGTGCTTGAAGGTCCGTGCCCTATAGGACCGATTGGCAGCAAAAAAGGCAACAGAAGGGGCGATGGTTCTAAAATCACCCCATTCAAACGCTATCAGGCGCTTCTGTGGTTTGACCTGGGAGTCCTGCAACCGGTAACGTATAAATTGGAGAAATTTTTTGTTGAGGGTGACCTGGAAGCCGCGGCAAATCAAGGGATGGATGAGTCAGGATGGTTGCCGCCGGGAAGTGCGCCCTATAATTTTAGACTCCGCAAAGCGATAGGCCTGGTAATTCCCTTCCCCATGGTATGTGCTTTGAAAATTGATCACGGAGTGCAGACCGGTGAAAATGCCCTGGGATATGCAACACAAAACAATCTCAATGGTTGTAATAAATGCCACAGTAAAGACAGTTCGTTCTGGAAGTATCTCGGCTATTCAAAATTAGAGCTAAAAAAATTACAGACACCAAGAAAAGCACCATAGATATATTTCGAACGTAAAATAACGATAAGGCGTTATGCCGCCACAGGCGCTTAACTCCTTATCGTTATCAACCGCATACCGAAAAACCTTCCCTGCTTTCATTCCTCTTTTCTATCAGTTCTTACTTTTCTCAATCCGTTGCGACAATTTGGTTGTCCAATTTTATTTTGACATAAACAGTTCATCTTTTTCTGCAATTTTTTTATTGAAAAAAGTTAATTATTGACAAAGTAAAAACTAATTTGATATTTCCTTGTCGTATTTTACCACCATTTACAGCAGCTTATTTTTAATACTCCCATTAAAAATCAATCAAAAGCAAGTATGATGTTGCGTCCGAACCAAGTTCAGGGTAAGGCGTTATGCAAAGTCACATTCCTTTTCTGGCTATTAAATCAACTTCAATTCACAAGTGATTATCTCTTTTCACCTGTCCAGGGGCTTGCGGAATCAGCTTTACCTTTAATTTCCCTCAAAATCGTTGCAAGGGCTTCCTTGAGTAAACTGGATAAGTTGTCTCTTATTTTGCCTGCACAAAATAAGAGGGATATATGGATATATAACTACGCTTGTTTTCACCGTTCTCCAGTACATGAGTAGAAAAAATGATGGTTAGCTGTTTAGTTGTCTGAGCAACACCTTTTAAATTCTGGGATAGAAAAAGACAGTCATCCTTAATCGCTTGCACAAGGAGAAGATTTTATGAACACCAAAATCATTATTGACCCTGTAACACGCATAGAGGGACATCTCAAAATCGAAGCTGTGCTTGAAAACGGCACAGTAAAAGAGGCCCGCAGTTCAGGGATGCTGTTTAGAGGGCTGGAAATAGTGCTGAAGGGTCGTGATCCGCGGGATGCTCAGCGTATAACCCAGCGCATCTGTGGCGTGTGCCCTACGGCCCATGCTTCTGCTTCCACGCTTGCGCTCGATTCTGCATTTGGCATCGCTGATAAAATTCCCAACAACGGCCGGATTGTGCGCAACCTCATACAAGGCGCAAATTATATCCAATCCCACGTGCTGCATTTTTACCATCTTGCCGCTCTCGATTATGTGGACGTTACGGCAGTAGCAGATTATAAGGGAAATGACCCGACACTAAAAATGGTGAAGTCTTTTATCGGCAGGGGTAGTCTTGCGCCGTTTGTTCCGCGTTATGAGGGCGATTACCGGCTCTCAGCAGATCTGAATCGGGCTGCCGTAGCCCATTATGCCCAGGCTTTGGATATACGACGCCAGGCTCATGAAATGCTTGCAATCTTTGGCGGTCATATGCCCCATAATAAAGCAATAGTTCCCGGTGGCGTCACCGAACAGGTTACGGTAGATAAGATCGCGAAATTTTACTGGATGCTGCAGCCGATTCGCCAGTTTATTGATAATGTATATATACCGGATGTTATTGCCGTCGCAGAAGCATACCCAGACTATTTTGGCATTGGTGCCGGCTGCGGTAACTACCTCGCCTATGGTGGGCTTGACCTTGACTCCCATGCGGATCTCACCAAGCGCAATCGGTTTCTTGCCCAGGGAACAGTTTCTGTTCCGACCCTCACCTATCAGCCGCTTGAGCCCAATAAAATTAAAGAAGATGTCAAGCATAGCTGGTATGATTCTGATTCAAATCTGTATCCCTTGAACGGACAGACCAAACCAAACCCCAGAAAAGGCAGTGCCTACTCATGGATTAAGTCACCCCGCTACAATGGTAAGCCGTATGAAGTTGGTCCTCTCTCGCGAACGCTGATCGCCTATGTCCGCCAAGAGCCGAAAGTTCGGGAATGGGTTGATAGCGTTCTCTCACACTTCAAGGCCGAACCGAAAGCATTGTTCTCGGTACTCGGGCGTCACGCCGCACGCGCGATTGAATGCAAGCTCGTTGCCGATGCCATGGCTGACTGGTTGTTGGAATTAAAACCCGGCGAACCCGTCTATACCAGCTACACGATACCTGAAGAATCAGAAGGGATGGGACTGTGGGAAGGACCTCGTGGCGCCCTGGGCCATTGGATAAAAATTAAGGGCCGGGTCATTGAAAATTATCAGGCCGTTGTTCCAACCACATGGAACTGTTCGCCACGCGACGACCAGGGTCAGCCGGGGCCTGTTGAGCAGGCACTTGAGGGCACCACAGTGAAGGACAAGGATAATCCCTTTGAATTGGTTCGCATCGTTCGCTCATTTGACCCCTGTCTTGCATGCGCCATCCATGTTGTAACACCACGGGGGACAGAAATGGGCAAATTTATTCTCTGATGAAAAAACCATGAATAATTAAATACAAGGAGAAAAAATATGCTTAAAGAATCTTTTCTCTCTCGACGCGATTTTTTAAAACTGTCGGCAACCTCGCTCACTGCTGCATCGCTTCTCCAGATACCGGGGTTTGCAAAACGCCTTGAAGCGGCGGTGGCGGAAATTCCGGTGATCTGGATTCAAACCGGTTCCTGCACCGGTTGCGTGGTAAGTATTGCTAATGCCGTCAGTCCAAAGATCCAGGAAATTTTGCTCGACCAAGTAATCCCCGGTAAACATATCAGCTTAGCGTATAATGCCACGCTTATGGCTGCAGCAGGCGATCTCGCCATACAGGCAATGGAAAAAGTTGCAGAAAAAAAAGGTCAGTTTGTCCTCATTGCCGAAGGCGCGTTCGCCACAAAAGATGATGGTCTTTACTGTCAAATTGGCGAAAAAAACGGTAAAGGTATCACAGGTCTTGAACATCTCATCAATTTAGGAAGCAATGCTATGGCGGTACTGGCACTGGGAACCTGTGCCTGCTATGGCGGTATCCCCGCAGCTCCGCCCAACCCAACCGGCTGTAAATCAGTTACCCAAGTCTTTACAGATAACAGCATTAAAACACCGGTCATTAATATCCCCGGCTGTCCCCCGCATCCTGACTGGTTTGTCGGCACCGTTGCGACCATATTAATAGGTGGCCTCGAGGCGGTAAAAGTTGATATTCATGGTCGGCCTCTTGCTTTCTTTGGCTCACTGATTCATGATAATTGCGCACGGCGCGGACACTTTGACGCGGGCCGGTTTGCCAAAAAGTTCTCTGACCCGTATTGCCTCTATGAGCTGGGATGCAAAGGACCGGTTACAAGCGCTGATTGCCCGACGCGTTTATGGAACAACGGCAATAACTGGTGTGTGGGGTGCGGTCATGGTTGCATTGGCTGTGTTGAACCAGAGTTTCCCTATGAAAAGAGTCTCTACACGGTAGTGCCCATTGAAAAAGTGACTCCCCCAGCGACGTATCCAGCAGTTGAGGCTAAACAAATATCTCCTTCAGTAACTGGTTAGTGTTACGCTAATCAATAAAGCGACAGGCCAACAACGTGGCATGCTTTGGAGGAAAACAACTATGAATAGGAGAAATTTTATAAAACTCTCGGGTGCCGGCTTGGGGATTTCAATCGTTTCATCCCAGTATCTATTGCGTGCCGGTTCTGCTTCTCATGACTTGGCAATTCTGTATGATGCATCGCTCTGCGTTGGCTGCCGTGCCTGTCAAATGAACTGTAAGTCATGGAATAAATTGCCGGCAGAATCCACCGATCCGCGTCGAATTTATGAAAGTCCGCGAAATCTTTCTGAACGCACTTGGACGCTTATTCAACTGCGATCTGCTGCACCTGGGCAAGAGCCGCGCCATCGCTTCTGGAACAAGCAGTGTATGCACTGCTCAGACGCAGCCTGTGTTCGGGTGTGCCCGACCGGTGCAATGTATAAACACCCCTTAGGATTTACCGCGTATGACGTGAATAAATGCAACGGCTGCGGCTACTGCACACAGGCCTGCCCATTCAAGGTTCCCCATCTTCAAATGAGCAATATTCTTACGGGCAGGGCAAAAGCTGCCCGCTGTACTTTCTGCCAGGATCGCGTGCCGCAGGGGCAAAAAACTGCCTGCGTTGAAGCCTGTCCGGTGGCAGCGCTGGTGATGGGCGACCGGAATGAGCTTCTGCAGGAAGGCAAAAAAAGAATTGCTGTGTTACAGGAAAGGGGGTTTAAAAAGGCAAATTTATATGGGGAACTTGAAGCCGGGGGGCTTCATCGGTTGAGCATTTTAGTGGACGAGCCTGCCGCGTATGCTCTGGGGTCTGGGATCCAAGTCCCACCGCTCATCACTCTTTGGCAGGGTATTATTCGTCCGGCAGGTAAATTCATCATGGGTCTAACGATTGTGGGCATCATAGCCGCGTGGGTAATTATTCGGAGGAACATCAAGATGGAGGAAGTAGAATGAACGCACAGCCACAAGAGTCAGGATATATACAGATTCGCTGGATACCAAAATACACCTTTATCGAGCGTTTTTTGCACTGGGTGCACACCGTAAGTTTCATTCCGCTGGCCGTCACCGGGCTGGTGCTGTATGTGCCATCGCTGCAGCCGCTGGCGCAGGGCGAGGCGGGACTCTGGATGCGGCTGATACATCGGCTGGCGGCGATTTTGTTTATTGCCGAGCCGGTGCTCTACGGAATTGTGCAGCCCCGCAGGCTGTGGCTCAACATCAAGGAATTCAGTATTGACCGAGATGATCTGGGATGGGTCAAAAACGCGTTTGGTTACTATGTGTTGGGCAGACATGATGACATGCCGCCGCAGGGCCGCTATAATACCGGGGAAAAGATCAACGGGCTGGTGATGATTGTAAGCTGGGTCGTATTTGTGATCACCGGTCTGATCATGTGGTTTGGCAAAGGGCTGGTGTCAGCCGAGGTGTTTCGCTGGATGGTGGTGCTGCATGATATCACGATGATTGTGGCGGTGTGCATGTTTCTGGTGCACCTGTATCTGGCGGTGGCGCATCCGCTGATGTGGGCGGCGCTGGTGAGTATGCGTTTTGGCGTAACCTCGGCCAGCTATGCTGCCGAGCACCATGCTAAGTGGTATTATGGTCCCAAACGCGCCCGTGAGCTCTACGAAGCAAAGAAAAAACAAGTCGGGTGACGCTTGCGGACTGCGCATAAGAGGATTGAGGAAACAAAAAATCGTGATAGCACCCTATCAAAAACTCGCGATTCTTTAACTCGATTGTAAAAAAGGAGCGTACATATGAAAAAAATACTTGTCGTGGATGATGATAAAGACTTTTTGAAAATCACCAAAACGATCCTGCAAGCCAACAATTATGAAATAATTACGGCTGCTAATGGAGAGCAGGCTTTGGCAACGATGCGCAAGGAAAAACCCGATCTGGTGATACTGGATATTATGATGGCTTACATACTGGATGGGTTGGATGTGCGTCGCACTATGGCCGAGGACAATGAATTAAAAAATATCCCGGTCATTATGGCAACATCACTCACCGCAGAAAAAGCGAAAGGCACACTGCCCACCGATGAATACGTTCCCGAGGCAGAATGGCTTTATAAACCAATAGATCCCGATACGCTGCTGGAGCGGGTAAAAAAAGTGCTGAAGAAATAGCTGGTTACAAAACTGTACGCTCTTCGGAGTAACGAGATGTCTCGACCTTACACAGCGCCAAGCACCCACGATGTTTAAAACCGTACTGAGAAAGGGAGGAACAATAACATGGATCAAACCCGACGAACATTTTTAAAAATTTCCGGAGCAACAGCCGGCACCGTGCTCTTACCGGTTGGGTTTGCGCACGCTTCAGGAAAGATGCAGGCGTTTCCGCTGCACAAACCGGTCAAGGAGTCGGCAACTATCTGTCCCTATTGCTCATGCGGATGCGGGTTGCTTATCGCCACCGGTACCGACGGTCACATCATTAACTGCGAGGGAGACCCTGATAATCCGCAAAACCGCGGGGCTCTGGATCCAAAATCCATTTCCGTTCGCCAGCTCTCGCAAAGCGACTTGCGTTTAAAAAAACCTCTCTATCGCGCGCCCGGCAGCAACACCTTTGAAGAAAAAAGCTGGGACTGGATGATAACGGAAATTGCAACGCGTATTAAAAACACCCGTGACGAAACCTTTGAAAAAACGAATGAGAACGGGGTAACTGTTAATCGCACCCAGAAAATTGCCTTCCTGGGAGGTGCCGCCAATAACGATGAAGAATGCTATCTAGCCTCAAAGCTCATGCGCGCTCTGGGCATTGTGTATCTTGAGCATCAGGCGCGAATATGACACTCTGCAACCGTGGCCGGTCTGGCCGCAGGACTTGGCAGAGGCGCGATGACCAATCACTGGGTAGATTTAAAAAATGCTGATGTTATCTTGATGGATGGCTCAAATGCCGCGGAAAACCATCCGGCATCAATGACCTGGATTCATAAGGCCATGGATGAGCGGAATGCAAAGCTTATTGTGGTTGATCCACGATTTACCCGCTCCGCATCCAAGGCAGACCTGTATGTCCCGATCCGCAGCGGCACCGACATCGCGTTTTTTGGCGGACTGATGAAATACATTATGGACAACGAACTCTACCACCAGGAGTATGTCCGGTATTACACCAACGCAGCCACGCTCATTGTGCCCGAATTTAAGGGGCCTGCCGATTTAGACGGGCTGTTTTCCGGTTTTGTGGATGACGATGGCGATGGCTTTGGGAAATATGACCAAAGCACCTGGAAATACCAGACCGATGCAGAGGGCAAGCCGCTGCGTGACGAGACTCTCCAAGATCCCCAGTGTGTATTTCAGATTATGAAGCGCCACTATGACCGCTATACGCTGGAGATGGTTGCAAATATTACGGGTTGCCCGCAGAAAACCCTGGAAGAAGCCTACAAGTTGTATGCCTCAACCGGAGCCGCGGACAAGACCGGCACCATTCTCTATGCCATGGGACAAACCCAGCACACGGTTGGATCGCAAAATGTTCGCTGCATGGCCATGATTCAGCTTTTGCTGGGCAACCTGGGGCGACCGGGAGGTGGGGTAAATGCGCTGCGGGGGGAATCAAATGTGCAGGGATCTACGGACCAGGGGCTGCTGGCGCATTTGCTGACCGGTTATTTACGTATTCCTCTGGCTGCCGATCATCCAAACCTTGCTGCCTATCTTGAAAAAGAAACCCCCAAAACCAGCTACTGGTCAAATAAACCAAAATTTTTGATTAGCTTGCTAAAAGCCTGGTGGGGAGACCACGCAACCCCGGCTAACGATTTTGCCTTTGACTATATACCCAAAGTGGAAAGTCCGGCAAACCATTACTGGATAAAACTGTTTGAGGATATGTATGCCGGCAAAATTCAGGGGCTGTGGATACTGGGGCAAAACCCGGCCGTCAGCGGCCCCAATGCCCGCCTTGAGCGAGAGGCCTTGAAAAAGCTGAAATGGATGGTCATTCAGGAACTGTTTGATACCGAGACCTGCTCATTCTGGCGTGCACCGGGAGAAAACCCGGCCGACATAACTACCGAGGTGTTTGTCCTGCCGGCCGCTGACGCGATGGAGAAAGAAGGCAGTATTGTTACCAGCGGGCGTCTGATACAGTGGCGGCCAAAAGTAGCTGAAGCACCGGGCGAGGCGCTGCCGGATCATCAAATATTCAACCGTGTCTGCCTGAAATTGAAAGAACTGTATCATGCCGATCCCGGTGTCTTTGCCGAACCGATTCTGCATCTCAACTGGGATTACGGCGAGGAGATTGATATCGAGAAGGTGGCCAAGGAAATGAACGGCTACGCGCTGGCAGACATCAAAGGTCCGGAAGGCACGGTGCTGGCGAAAAAAGATGAACTGTTAAAAACCTTTGGCGTTTTGCAGGCAGACGGCACTACGGTATGCGGCAACTGGATCTACGCGGGTTACTATGCGCTTGCCGATGAGGGAACCGGCAGAATGATGCCTGCTTGTAAACGTCGCGGACAAAAAGACCCCGGCGGACTGGGCATGTATCCCTTCTGGGCGTTCTCTTGGCCGGTCAACCGGAGAATCATTTATAATCGCTGCTCTGCCGACCCGAACGGCAAACCATGGTCCGAGGATAAAAAGCTCATCTGGTGGGATGAAACCCAGAAAAAATGGACCGGGTATGACGTTCCGGATTTTCTGCCCACCAAGGCACCGACAGATCCCGGAGGCATGGATCCGTTCATCATGCGGGTTGACGGCAAAGGCGGACTGTTTGCGCCGCTCAACGAAGGGCCGCTGCCTGAACACTATGAACCGGTAGAAACACCGGTAGAAAAAAACCCATTTTCGTCCCGGCTGCATAATCCGGTAATCAAGATATGGAAGACCGATGAGGGCAAAACTATCGGCAACAATTGGGGTACGCCAGACAAATTTCCGATCGTGGCGACGACTTATCGGGTGGTGGAACATTGGCAGGCAGGCGGCATGTCGCGGTGGCTGGAATGGCTTGCCGAGTGCCAGCCCAATATGTTCATAGAACTGAGCAAAGAACTTGCCGCAGAAAAAAATATCAAAAATGGGGACATGGTTAAAGTCAGTTCAGCCCGCGGTGAAATTGAGGCGGTTGCCATTGTTACGGCGCGCTTTAAGCCGTTTACGATCAACGGCAAAATTGTGCATCAGGTCGGTATGCCCTGGCATTTTGGATGGGGAGGCATTGCTTCTGGAAACAGTGCCAATGATCTGACGCCCCATGTTGGCGACGGCAATACCACGATTCCTGAATACAAGGCATTTCTTGTTGATATTCGTAGAGCATAAGGGAGGTGAGGATAATGGCGCGAAAGGCAATGTTGATTGACGAATCAAAATGCACGGCATGCCGCGGCTGCCAGGTTGCATGCAAACAGTGGAATGATCTGGAGGGCTGGTCATACTCTAAAACAAGTAACACGGGAAGCTATGAAAATCCTTTCAGCCTGACCCCCCAGACCTGGACACGGATTAAATTTACCGAGTATCAAGAGGGGGAACAATTTCGCTGGCTTTTTCTCAAAGAAGGCTGTATGCACTGCGGTGACCCTGCCTGTGTTGCCGTATGTCCGACGTCAGCGCTGAAACAACGCCCTGACGGTCGCATAACCCTGGAAACTGACTTGTGCAACGGGTGTGGCTATTGTTCTCAGTTCTGCCCGTTTGGCGTTCCCCAGCTTGAAGTATATGGCCTCTTCTCCGGGAACGCAAAAAGCTCAAAATGCACATTCTGCCAGGACCGCACTGACAATGGGTTGCTTCCCGCCTGTGTTAAGACCTGCCCGGCCAAGGCATTATTCTGGGGCGACCGTGATGAACTGCTTGCCGCTGGGAAAAAACGCGTTGAGCAGCTTAAAAAAAGAGGCTACGATAATGCAAACCTCTACGGTGAAAATCTGGTCGGAGGGTTAGGGCGTTTGTATATCCTCATAGAAAAACCGGAAGCCTACGGTCTGCCTGCTGATCCCCAGTATCCGGTCTTAACGACGGTCTGGCAGAATATTGTAAGGCCACTGGGAAAAATTGCACTGGGGGCGGCGCTGATCGGCATCGCAGCCGCGTGGGTAATTATTCGGAGGAACATCAAGATGGAGGAAGTAGAATGAACGCACAGCCACAAGAGTCAGGATATATACAGATTCGCT
>FWPV01001282.1_pt1 | contig 71205 bp, 88 predicted proteins | sample 2228371 | NCBI WGS metagenome assembly FWPV01 (sample SAMEA103939776, study PRJEB20133) | metagenome
TATCAACAGCACTCATGCTAAAACACCTCAAAAAACCACAAGAAGCCCAGAAAATACAGGAAGCACTTGAAAGGGTTCTGAAGAAGGGCGTCATGACCCCTGACCTGGGCGGGACTGCAACCACATCCGGGATGGCCGATGCTGTGAGGAAGGAGGTCCTTGAGCTGTAATCCTCAATGGATACTGTGGAGAGTTACTGCCCCTGAATCACGTGATTAAAAGGAAACTGTATTTTTCATCATCAAAAAAGAGTTATGAAAAGGGATATGCTGGAAGCTGCATATCACATTGGAAGGCATGAGATACCGCTTCACCCGGTTATCATGGTGCCTATTCCCTTCTTTGTGAATATCTCAAGGAGGAGGGAGTGTTTAACCCTTCCATCGATGATATGGGCTGATGAAACACCCTCATTGATGGCCTTTATGCATGTGAGGGTCTTGGGGAGCATCCCGCCCTCTATAACACCACTCTTTACAAGGTCGCTCAGTTCATCAACACTTATCCTCCTTATGAGGGTTTCAGGGTCCGATGGGTCCTCAAGTATACCGGGGACATCCGTGAGGACTATTAGTTTCTCAGCGCCTATACCCGATGCTATCTCACCTGCAACGGTATCAGCGTTCAGGTTGAGGGTGTTGGCGTTCCTGTCAACACCTATAGGGGATATGACAGGGATGTAACCGTTCTCCGTTAACATGTCGATTATTCCGGTGTCAAGGGACTCGATCTCCCCTACCAGTCCCAGGTCTATCTCCCTCTTCTCACCGGTCTCATCATCCCTTATCACGTGGGGCGCCTTCTTCCTGGCCAGGAGGAGGCTGCTGTCCTTACCTGAGAGGCCAACGGCCCTCCCGCCATGGTAGCATATCCTTGACACGATGCTGGTGTTTATCTTACCAACCAGGACCATCTTAACTATCTCCATTGTCTCCTCATCCGTAACCCTGAGGCCCTCAATGAACTCAGGCTGCTTACCCATCTTGTTCATGGCCCTTGAGATTTCGGGTCCTCCGCCATGGACAACAACCGGTTCCATGCCCACATACTTCAGCAGGACGGTGTCGCGGGCTGTTGAGTCCATGGCTGCATCGTCTATCATGGCGTGGCCGCCGTACTTGATCATTATCTTCTTCTTATGGAATTTCTTGATGTAGGGCAGTGCCTCCACAAGGATATTTACTGTTTTCATTTAAACACCTGATAGAATGATTCCGGTAAGTTAATCTAAATTACGTTGTATACTCTGCATTTATCCTCACATAATCATATGTGAGGTCACATCCATATGCTGTCGCCCCTGAACTTCCCGCTGCAAGGTCAACGATAATCCTTATATCCTTCTCCTTCATTATCTCCTCTGCAAGTTCAAGTTCCCCTGTACCCTCAAAGGCAAGTATTTCACCCCTCCTGACCACCGTGACCGAACCCGCATCTGATTCCAGGGACACGCTGATATCATCAGGGTTGAATTCAGCGCCCGAGTAACCTGCAGCCGCAACTATACGCCCCCAGTTGGGGTCCGCTCCAAATATGGCTGTTTTAACAAGGGATGAACCTGCAATTGCCCTTGCAGCTTTACGTGCATCTTCACTGTCCTTTGCATTCACCACGTCCACCATGAAGGACTTTGTGGCTCCCTCCCCGTCCCTGGCCATCATCCATGCGAGTTTCCTGCATACCACCGTGAGGGCCTCCTGGAAGTTCCCATCCATCCTCCCTGACCTGCAGGTGGATGTTATTATTACCGTGTCGTTGGTGCTCTCATCACCATCGATGATGAGCATGTTGAAGCTCTCATCAGCAGCCCTCCTGAGGGCCTTTTTAAGCTCGGAGGGTGTTGCATCAACATCCGTTGTTATGAATGCCAGCATGGTCGCCATGTTGGGGGCTATCATCCCTGATCCCTTGGCAACCGCACCTATACGTGCCTTTTTGCCATTTTTAAGTTCGAATTCCACTGCCACTTCCTTTGGATATGTGTCTGTGGTCATGATGGCTTCAGCAAGTTCACGGGATGCTGCGGGGGAATTTTCAAGTCTCCCTGCAGCCTCATCTATGAGCCTCTCTATGATTTCCAGTGGCATCCTCCTTCCGATGACACCGGTGGATGCAACGGCAACCTCATCCATGTCAACCGAAGCAGCCTCCGACACCCTCTCCGCCATCCTGACAGCGTCATCCATCCCCTCCTTTCCTGTGAAGCAGTTGGCATTACCGCTGTTTGCAACGATTGCAGAGAGTTTACCGTCCCTCATGACCTTCTCTGTGAGTTTAACCGGCTCAGCCCTGACGGTGTTTGATGTGAATATGGCTGCTGCATTTGAATCTTTACTGATGATTATTCCAACACCGTATTTGCCTTCACGGCAACCCGATGCAAGCACGCCATCAACGGCGCACACTCCACCATCTATAAACTTCAGTTCCATAAGCATCACTACCCTTTAAATCATACCCTTCAGCTCCAGGACAGGGTCCTGCATGGAAATCACCCCCCTGAAAAAAAGTTCACCGGGACCCCCCAATGTGTCAGTATGTTGTGTTGTTGGCGGATCCCTCTTCATTGACAACGTTGACTTCCCCCTCGCCCCTGACAGCATCCATCCCACGATCCCTTATACCCGTCATTGGCAGGGTGTTGGTGTTACTGGGCACGAGCTGAGGATTATCATTGCTAGAACTATTATTGACAGCAATATCCATAACGGTGCCATTGGAAAGACCTATTGCAATACCCAGACCTGAGCCACAGCCAAAGGCGATGAGGGAAATCAGAAAGCCGACGATTATTCTAGCCTCAGTTTCAGGTCTCATTTTAACTCCCCTTATTAGTTTCAATTTAATATCTTAAATAGGTTTCCAGCATCAGGCAGTTACAGCGTAGATGACAGCCAGCAGGATGGCTATTAAACCGAACTCCCAGTGTCCCATATTCCAGCCAAGGAAGGTTGCCGTGAATACAAATATGAATATCAGGAGCGCCGCTGACTTCCTGTGCATCAGGAAATCCATAACCGACCGTGTGAAGGGTGACGGGATGAAGTATCCGTAGATACCATCTGCAACATCAAAGACCATGAGGGATGTGGGGTTCCACAGCTTTATGTCATCTGCAAGCTGGGCCCTCTCCCCGGCCTCCCTCCGTGTCCTGCCTATACCCACCCTTATGTTGGCGCCGCTGTCCATTGCATGCCACGCAGAGTCGATACCCGCCCTGAGGGCCATGTCCTTGGTGGGGAAATTGGCGATGAGGTCATCCCCACCCTCCCTGTAGCCCTCTATCTTCCCGTGGCACTCCTTTTCCATGTAGACCTTTATATCATTCATGATCTCAACCAGGGTGTCGCGTCCATGCTCCTCTATGAACCCTGTTGAGTCCATCACGTCTATGAAGAGGTAGTTGTCCCTGTAGGAGGGCTCACCCCTGGAGGGTCTGAATTCGCTTGTGAATATTATTGCAAATTCCCCTCCAAGCTTTGTGAAGCCCACCCCCGGAACCTCACCTATCTCCCTGTTGAGGTTTATGGCCCGTTCAATTGCAGCGGCACCTGTCATCCCGGCAGCAGCCCTTACATTTATCCCCCTCTGGCTCCCTGCCCCTATAATCTTTATAGCTACCCTTATGGCGTCGTTCTTTGATAGGAACCTTGCAAGGACTTCCTTCGGGCTCTTCTCTATTATCTTCCCATGTTCACCGATGATTATCTCTGCGAAGTCATCGGTTATGCGCCCACCATCGAACACCTCAATGTAGAGGTAACGGTCGCTTCCCATGATTATATTGCTCAGGAGGGCGTATTCATCCACCCGGTTCTCTGCAGGTTTCAGTTCAATGAACTTCCGGTTCTCAGGCAGGTTTTCTGTTCCAATTTCCTTTGTGAGGTTGTCGAAGATGTTGCTGGTGTTTATATGGGCCCTTTTAATTTCTATGAGCATCGTCTTGGTGTAGTTCAGCATTTCAACGTATTCCCGTTCCGTGCTGTTCGTTGGCATGTACTTTGTGCCTATGCTCAGGACCCTGTATCCCAGGAAAAAACCGAGTACCTTGCGCATCAGGTAATCCATGACCATCAATCATTGCCTCCCTTCTCCAGAACTACCTCGAATTCTCCGGGTTTCTCAAGAAGCATGCTTGGTTTAACAGAGACTATGGGGAACCTCCAGGACCCTATCCTTGCAGCGATTGTGCTTGCTATGTTCCTTGAGTTCTTCTTAACGAAGCTGTAGTCATGGTCATTTATGGTTATGTTAACGTTGTAGGGCGCCTCCTCCATGACATCCTCCGAGTACATTATGTTGAGCTCGAAGGTCCCTGGTTTGAGGAATATGTCGTTCCTAACGGCCACCAGGGGCGCGTGATCAAGCTTCAACCTGTCACCCACAGTCACCGCAATGTTTCCCGCATACTTTATGGCGTCCCTGTAGTCCCTTGGATGGACCAGGACGAATATTATGTAGTTGCTTGTCCTTTCAACCTCCTCAACCATGCTCATGAACTTCTCAAAGAGGGGGAGCTTCATGAATATTCCTTCAAGTTTGGGTTCAAGACCCTCCTCCTGGCTCCGGCTTATACGTTCAATTGCCTCCCTTGCTATGGCTATGCCGCTGAGTTTTTTACCCCTCTTAACCCTGTATGAGTCAATCCTTTTCTTCTCAAATTCCCTGAGGGCCTCGTTACATATCTTCTGAAGGATATTTTTAACCTTCTTTGGCTTTCCCGAGGTGCCTATGAGTATCTTCCCGTCCCTGAAGCTGTAGGGTATCCTCCTGCTGTTTATGTCCTGGAACTCATCTGTGTATTCCCTGAAGACGTCATTGGAGAGTATCTTCGCGTCCTCCTCCTCAGCCATCTTCAGTATGAAGTGGTCAGCGTTTGTACCTGAGGGTACCTGCTGGAATCTTCCCTCATCCAGAAGTTTTTTGAACCTTTCCTTATCATCTATCTCGTGTCTCAGTGATGCATCGGCAATGATGACCGGTTCATAGCCCAGTTTTTCAAGTTCTTCCACCGCTGCCAGTATGTTGTCTATACATGGCCTGTCCTCATCATTCTTCCTTGAATGGGCGACGTTTGATGCATCTATAATGACCCTCAAGTAACCACCTTTAAGATTATTGTGAACCCTTCAATCCCCTGAAATGCTGCGGGATGCCAGTTCCCTGCTCTCCCCCTGCACCTCATTGAGAACTATCCTTATGGAATCATCGGTAATATAATATGTATTGTATGAATTAATATCTTTACCCCTGAGTTTGAGGGATGATACCGTACCTGCAGTTACAAAGAAGGTGTCTTCAACCCTCCAGGCGTGGGGTACATGTTTATGGCCTGATATCACAAGGTCAGCGCCGCCATTTATTATTGACTGGAGCACGTCACCGGCATCTGCAAGGACGTTCCTCTCACGCCCCGTCTTCGGTACGGGTATTATGTGGTGGTGGAGTGCTATGACAGTCCTGTGATTCCTCCTGGAGGCCTTTTCAAGTTCCTCCTCCATCCATATCTGCTGGGACCTGCCTATCTTCCCGTAGTCAAGGTCAGGTTCGCTGCTGTCAAGGCCTATTATGGTGAGGTCATCCAGGCTGAAGGTCCCCTTCCTGTAGGTGAAGACCTCCTCGAAGGTCTCATTACCAACATGCCTTGCATCATGGTTGCCCGGGACAAATATGTGGGGCCCCCTGAGGTCCTTGAGGTACTCGGCGGCCTGAAGGAACTCAAGGTAGTATCCGTTATCTGTAAGGTCACCGCTGATGACGGTGACGTCGGGTTTAAGGTTGTTTATCTGTCTTATTGCCTCAAGGAGTATGTCCTCCTTGAAGTTGGGTGCGCCCACATGCAGATCCGAGATATGGGCAATTAAAACCATCAGCTCAACCTCATAATGGCCTCTGCCAGGTCCCCTCCTGTTTCCTCAAGGACCCTGACAGCGTCCTCACGGCTTGCACCGGTCTGGTTCATGACAAGTTCAATGTCATCCTCAGGTATCTCGGGTTTCTCCTCAAGGGAGCGTTCCTTTGCCTTACCTGTAACCTGATAGGTCTTCTGTCCCATGAAATCCATCACGTTGACCTTGGGGTTCCTGATCACAATCTCCTTCTTCTTGAGTTTGATTACAACCTCTTCAACGCCACGAAGGTCCTTCATGTCCATTCCCATCTGCTTCATGGCCCTCTGCATCTGTTTGAGCTGCTTGGGGTTCATCCCCATTCCGGGTATCATTAAAATCCTCCTTTCCTTGTTTTAACAGCCTGGCCATAGTTGAGGTCCATCATCTCCTCGGCGCAGAGAAGTGCCCTGCCCGTGGCCAGGAGTTCATCACCTGCACTGACAATTAGAACTTCATCACCCGCCCTTATATTGGCATCACAGTCTATTATAAATTTTGCAAATATACTTTTACCCTTCCTTGCGAAGGGCTCGGAATCCTCATTCACCACAACCCTGTTGGCAGGGTACCCTTTCCCCCTGTGGAGCCTCACCGCCCCCTCCGCTGAAAGTACCAGGAGGCCGTCGGAGGCCCTCATGGTGCATATGAGCCTCTCATCCGTGTAGATATGCCTTATCTTCCCTGTCTTCCTGCTCCTCTCAATCCTCACATCATCATCAAATAGTGCTTCCCCTGCACCCTCACCGAACTGGTAATCTGCAATCATCCTTATCCTCCTGAGGTCATCCACCGGCACATCTGCCTCCCCCCTGTACCCCACCGGAAACTCAATACCCTGATCCCTGATCAGGGACTCCTCAAGGGCTATCTTATCCCTGAACTCGGTGATGAGTTTCCTCAGGAATTCCTCTGAGTCAAGGTCCCTTAAGAGGGGGGCATCATTCTGTGCAAGGGGGTAGACCTGGTCGAGTTCAAGGGGGATGATGCCGAAGGGTATGTCCAGAAAGGCGAAGTTCAATGAATCATCATTAAGGGGTTTCTCTGAAACGTACTTCACCTTCCCTGAGGGGAGATTTGATGAGTATGGCTTCTCAGGGGCCCTCATGATGATGGTGCCGTCCCTGAGGTTTTCCCGGAGCCAGGTGAGGTGCCTGTGGACCTCCACACGTCCAAGGGACTCTGGCCCGGTGTAGAAGAAGGCCGACCTCTTTGATCTTGGCTCAAACTTCTCAATGAGGTCAGCGTATGCTGACATCCTCCTGTAACCGTCAAGGAGCCTTGGATGGGCCCTGCAGCGTTCCTCAACAAGTTCCATGAGGCTGCCGTCGTGTACAGCCTGCCTAACCTTCCTTATCTCCGCGAAGCTCACCTGGAGGTTGTGTTCCGCTATAAGGTTTCTTCTCTCCTCCCTATCCATCCCCATGAGTTCCCGGGGGGTGTGGTCCGTGCATACGCTGCATGAACATGGCATCTCCTGCAGGTTCTCAAGTTTATGGGTGCCCTCGGTACTCAGGAGTCTGTCATCCTCTGCATAGAGTATGTAGGCTGCTGAATCAAAGAGGTCGCAGCCCATTGAAACCGCCAGGGCGAATATCATGGGGTGGCCCGCCCCCATGAGGTGCCTGGGCCTTGATGGTGGAAGCTCTGAAACCGATGAGAGGACCGCGTCCACGAGTTCCCGGTAACGGTAGGACTCCATTAGGGGTACGACGGCGCCTATTGGGTGGACCTCAACCGGCAGCTCTGCAAGGCGTGATGCGCAGTAGCTCCTGAGGTCAGGGTGGGTTGATCCCTGAACAACAGCATTCAGCATCATCCTCTCACGGTATTCAAGGGCCTCCTCTGCCCTCTGAAGTGTAACCTCCACCTCCTCAAGGGCCCTCCTGTGGCTTACCCCAGGGGGTGTTGGTATATCAAGGGAGGTCCCTATATCTGTTCCTATCTCATCCTGGAACATCACTATCTCATCATTGCTTACATCTATCTCACCGTACTCTGAAAGCTGAAAGGAACCTGAATCTGTAACCACAGGCCCCTTGAAGTTTATGAGTTTATGTACACCATCCCTGAGGGCCTTCTCCCTCAGTTCAGGGTTCCTGTAGATTATATACGAGTTTGTTATTACTATCTCGGCTCCATGAGCCCCGACATCAATTGTCTGTTTTCCAGGGTGGATTACTGGCATGAGGGCCGGTGTTTTAACCTTACCATGCCCTGTTTCCAGTACACCCGTCCTTCCGAGTCCATCCTTAGATTTTATCTCAAACATCAGCATCAGTCCATGAAAACATTAATCAATTAAAGGATCCGCCAACGGCTCAAAGCGCCAATCATATGGGTTCCATCTCATCAGCTACAAGTAAGATATCTTAATCATTATGTATCTGTTTCCCTAGGTAAAGGTATCCCCATTAAACACCCATGACCTCTTCAAGTCTCCTTCTCATCATGTTGATCCGCTCCCCTGAATTCGGGGGCCTTTCCTCTCCACATCCACATATACACTCAGGGGACTGGGGACATATTATGTAGCATGCCTCCCTCCCCCTGCTGTCCATTATACCCGCCCTTTCAAGGTTCCTTCTGACTCTGCGCCCGTTCCTATCATCAGGGATGTTCCTTCCAAGGTATAGTGGTGTTTTAACTGCCGATGACAGCCTGGTAAGGTTCCTTGCATCCATCCTCTCCCTCCTGCGCCTCCCAATTATTTCATCAGGGGTCCCTGATAGTTCAGGGTCCCTGAATGGTATACCCGCATCACTGAGGGCTATCATCCTCTCATCAGCCCACCCCAGGGGCGTCTTTATCCTATCAGGGTCATGGGATGCCAGTGTACCCCCTGACCTCCGGCCGAATACCGGACCTCTGCCCACATGGAGGCCTGCCTCAAGGAGGGCTGCCCTGAAGGGGGCTGCTGATGTGTAGGTTGCAAGGACACCATCAGATTTTAGGAGCTCCGCCAGTATGCTGATGAATTCAACTGTGTAGAGTTCAGGGGCCCTCAGTGGACTGAAGGCATCAAGGAATATGGCGTCATAGGATCCGGCTTCAAGTCCGGCCACCACCCTCCTTGCATCATCATTGTGGACCCTGATATGGATGTTCTCAGGGACCCCCGTGGTGGTCCTCACACATACAAATCCCCTGTCTATAAGAAAATCTTCATAGGCGCTCCTTACGATTTCATGGGCCTCTATGGGGGAGGGTACAAGGAGGGCTGCTGCCATGGTTTCAGCTGAGATCTCCACCATGTCCACCTCAACCTCCGATGCATCAGTATGGTCAAGGAGTGCTGCCGTATTGTAGCCGAGGCCCGAGCAGAGGTCAAGGACCCTGATCCCCTCAGCATCCCCTGGGACTGCTGGTTTCACGAACTTTTCAAGGGACTCTGTTACTGCACCGCTCCTTGTGTGCATTGCCTCGCCGCCCGGTGATGATTCAAGGGTCCATGAGCCATCATGTGTCCTTATGACGTTTCGTGAAATCTTCCTCCATGCATCCTTCCTTCTGCTGACACCTTCCCTGCATTCAAGTTCAAAGTAGTCCCTGATGGATTCAAGGACATCCCTTCTTGGTGTTAATGGCTCCATGGTAACTCCACATCCTCAAATAAAGACCATGATAAACTATAAAGGACTCCCTGATATAGCTCCAGAATCCTGTAAAAAAGCTGGATGAACTAGATTCTGGGCCTGTATTGTGAAACTGAAAATTTTATCCTGAACTCGGTTCCGTTACCAGAGGATACCTCCAGGTCCCCGTCGAGCTGGTCCACAAGTCCCCTTACAAGCTGCAGTCCAAGGGAATCTGATTCCTCCATTATGAAGTTTTCAGGCAACCCCGCACCGTTATCTGCAACGGTCAGAGTATACTTATCATCACCTTCAAGTTTAATAAGGATTTCGCCCCCACCCCTGAAGGCATGTTTAAGTGAATTGGTTATGAGCTCGTTTATTATGAGTCCCAGGGGTATGGCGGTTTCAATGGGGACGTTCACCCTGGCAATTTCGGTCCTGTATCCTATACCCTCTGACCTGTAACCGTCCATGATGGAGGATACCAGCCTCTCAATATAGGTTCTGATGTCTATGCTGCTGATGTCCTCCGATTCATAGAGGAGTTCATGGACCAGTGCCATGGAATGGATCCTCCTTTGAAGATCCCTGAGGCCTGCTTCATTCCCGGTATTCTCTGCCTGGAGGTTTATGAGGCTTGAGATTATCTGGAAGTTGTTCTTGACCCTGTGGTGGACCTCCCTGAGTAGAGCCTCCTTCTCATGGATGGTGTCTATGAGTTCATCCTCGTACTGCTTCCTGAGGGTTATGTCGTCGCATATCATCACAATGTCGCCTGTCGAGATCCTGTAGACCTGTACCTCAAACCATATATCCCCATATTTAACCTCGGGGCAGTGGATGGGTTCTCCTGTTTCCCTGACCCTCCTCAGGGCGTTCATGAGGACCGAGCCCCCTATCCCCGGGAGTGCCTCCTCAACAGGGTCCCCCTTTATATTCTCACATACAGCGCCCATCAGCTTCTCTGCGGCAGGGTTCATTGCTGTGACCCTGAATTCCCCTGGTTCCAGGGCAACTATGGCGCTGTTCATGTTCCTGAAGAGTTCCCTGAACTTCTCCCTGCTTAACCTGAGGGATTCCTCTGCAATTTTATGTTCATGCACGTCCCTCAACCCGAAGACGTAGCCCATGACATCACCATCATCATATAGGGGTCTGTCCACGTATTCAAGCCACCTGTATGATCCATCCGGTCGCCTGACCCTGAATGTTGCCTTGTGACTCACATTTTTCCTCATTATAAGTTCCCTCACCCCCTCCCTGTCATCGGGGTGCACATATTCAAGTAATTCCAGGGCCGAGAGGCCAAGGAGGTCTTCATAGCCGTAACCCGTGACCTTCTCTATTGAGGGACTGAGGTACCTGAATCTGAATTCGCTGTCAAATTCACCGAGGCCGCCTGCCATGTGCTCGGTTAGAAGTGTGAGGCGGTCCTCCCGTCTCCTGAGTTTCTCCTCCATCTCCTTTACCTGGCTTATATCGGATCCTGTGAAGATTATTCCCACATCCTGTCCCCGATCATCACGTATGTACCCTGCTGATACCACCACGGGTACCCTGGTGCCTTCCCGGGTCCTTATCATGGATTCAAGGGTGGAGTCCATCATCCCCTCTATATCCCCTGACTCCAGGAGATCACTGACCTTCATGCCCCTGAGGGATCTGAAACCCGTTAACCTCTCTGCTGCGGGGTTTGCATAATTTATATTCAGTTCATTGTCTGTAATTATGAGAAAATTGTTCATGGTCCTCACAATATCCTCTGCAGCGGCTCTGGGGCTCAGGAGGGGTATCCTGAACCTCATAACACCATAGGCTATGATTGAAATACCCACGGCTGCTGTGAAGTTGGTGAGTGAAGGAACACTGTATCCCATGATCGGAAGGAGGAAATCCGTTGTAAAACCTGAAAAAATTGGTATCATGAGCCCCGTGAAGAGGTATGATGTCTCACCCCTCCTGGAGGCCGGCGCATCAATATAATACTTTGCTGTTAGGAGGATGGCGAGGGCCCCCATAGAGAACCCCCAGAGGGTTGCAAGGTCATAGAGAATTTTGCCCTCAGGTGCCATGAAGGTCCATCCCCATGGACTCATAACCGGGCCCCCGCTTATGAGGGGTGTTAGAAGTTCAAGGGCCGCTATGATAAATGATGGGACGTATACCGCAGTGATGACCCATCGGTTCATTCTACCCGTAAATACGAGGACCGCGTGCACTATAACCGGTATTACGAGTGGCCAGAGGAATCCCATCTTAACCCAGAAGTAGGCCATCCTGTAGGACTCGGCGAGGTAGAGCCCAAGGTCCGCCAGTGAAAGGTAGGATACGAGTACAGCGAAAATAAAGAGGAGCCTGTTAAACCTTGAATCAGGGTTCTTTACAAGTATATAGATCCCTGATGCAAGTGAAATCACAAAACCAGCTGCTGAGATTGGGGCCATTATGCTCATAGTGACAACCCTTTAAGGACTTAATTGTATATTGTTTATTTTTTCATGAATATATAAGTAAACCCTCGCACCAAAGTTTGATTTGAACGCTTATTCTCTATCATGGAGTAGAGTTCCATATAAGGAAACATGAAAGGCGTATATATTATAAAAAGAAAATCCCAATAAACTGAATAACAGTATTAAAAGTGAATCCCATGAAAATACTCATTATAAAAAGAAAATCCCAATAAACTGAATAACAGTATTAAAAGTGAATCCCATGAAAATACTCATAGTCTCGGACTTCTTTGTACCTCATTACAGTGGAGGGGGAGAGAGAAGGTACTTTGAGATAGCCAGAAGGCTCGTTGAAAGGGGACATGAAGTGGACGTGGTAACAATGAGGATTAAGGGTGTCCCTGACCACGAGAAAATCCATGGAATCAATGTTTATCATCTCGGACCCGAAATCAGCGCTCCTCCTGTAAGATCATCCATGGACTTTATCAGGTTCATGGTGGCGGTCTTCATGTGGATAATCAGAAGAAAATATGATATAATCGACGCCCAGACCTATTCCCCCCTCATCCCATCCCTTCTGGCTTCAAAGTTAAGGAGAATTCCTATGCTTGCAACGATACACGACGTGAGTTCAGAAGGTCATGATCAGTGGATCCAGTCATCATGGATCGCATCTTTACTTGAAAGGATCCTCCTGAGGCTACCCTATAATGGCATAATAACCGTTAGCAGGAGCACTGCCTCGGCCATCAGAGGGTTCCATGGCAGGAAAAAGGATGATATCCATGTTCTGCCAAATGGTGTTGACCTTGAACTCATAGATTCAGTAACGGCATATGAAGATAACAGCATAATATTCGTGGGGCGCCTGGCACCCCACAAGCATGTTGACCACCTCATAAATGTTTTCAGGACCCTCAGCACCCAATTCAAAGACCTCAAACTCAGAATAATCGGTGATGGGGTGGAGAGAAATAAACTCCTGAAGATGGTGGAGGATCTTGGTCTGGGTGAAAGGGTTTCCTTCCAGCACGGCCTCAGCTACCGGGAGGTTATCTCCAACATCAAAGGATCAAGGTTGCTTGTACTGCCATCCACAAGGGAGGGGTTCGGTATCGTCCTTGCTGAAGCAGGCGCCTGTCGTGTTCCTGCAGTCGCATACAGGTCAGGTGGTGTGGTTGAGGTCATCAAGGATGGATTTAACGGTTTCCTGGTTGAACCCCTCAACATGGAGGAACTCCATCAAAAAATAAGGAAACTCCTTGAAGATGATAAACTGAGGGAAGAGATGGGTGAGAATGGAAGAAGAATAGTTGAAGAAAGATTCCTATGGGACACCATCGTCGATGGACTTGAAGAAATCTACATGCAGCATGCAGGGTGAGACCATGCCATCCACCTATGTTATAACACCCAACTATAATGGACTTAGATTCCTGAGAAACTACTTCAGGTCATTACTTGAACAGACATACACTGATTTCCAGATAATATTCATCGACAATGCATCCTCTGATGGATCCGTTGAATTCATAAAAAAGGATTACGGAGGATATCTGGATGAAAAGATAGTTCTAATCAAGAATGATGTGAATATCGGTTTCGCAGCCTCAAACAATCAGGGGATAAGACTCGCCATGTCCGACCCCCAATGCAGATATATTGTCTGTCTCAACAATGACACTGTCGCGGACAGGGATTTCCTCAGAAACCTCATCCTGATGGCTGAAAAGGTAAAAGATGCTGGCAGCGTCCAGGCTAAAATGATATGGGGCTCCAGACCCGACCTGATAGATTCAGCTGGAATTGAGTACTCCATTAATGGTCTTGGGTTTAACAGGGGAGCCTATGAGCCAGTTGAAAAATTTGAAAGTGAAGCGGAAATACTGGGATGCTGTGCCGGCGCATGTCTGTATAGAAGAGAAGCCCTTGAAGACGTTGAAGTTAAAGGAGAATACTTTGATGAGGACTTCTTCGCATACTATGAAGATTTTGATCTTGCCCTGAGACTGAGAATGGCTGGCTGGAGTTCATGGTATGCTCCTGAATCCACCGTATACCACCATAAAGGAGGTACAGAAACCTTTGTAAGTGATTTTACTGTTTATCATAACTGGAGAAACTGCACCTGGACCTTCCTGAAAAACATGCCAGTCTCACTCATTATAAGATATATCCCATTTTTTATACTGTCCGAGCTGATTCAGGTACTCATAAACCTTAAAAGAGGGAAAACCATAATACTAAAAGCCAAGTATGATGCATACCGAAATCTGGGGAGAATTATAGGAAAGAGGAAAGATATAAAGAGGACCCATGAATCTAACCTTAAAGAATTCCTTAAACTGAAGTGGAGGGTGAAGGTACCCAAACCCGAAAACTGACCTGTTTTTTCGCCCTTCACAAATTAAAGGAACCCGTCCCCAAAACCACTCCAGTAAAAGTGCCTGTACTGCTGAAAAATCCGATTCTGAAAATCTGTGAATTATACCACAGTAACACACTTTGCAAGGTTCTTTGGTTTATCAGGGTCTATTCCGCGCTCAACACTCACATAATATGATAGGAGCTGCAGGGGCACTATGTAGACCAGTGGTGATATAACCTCATCCACACCCGGATCCATGCCTATAAAGTCATCCGCCTCTTTCCTGAGTGAAGCATCATCCCTGCTGCCGACGCCTATGACCCTGGCTCCCCTTGCCTTAACCTCCTCAACGTTGCTGAGGGTCTTATCATGGCACGGCCCCGGGGGTGCGACTGCAACGACAGGGACACCATCATCTATAAGTGCAAGGGGTCCATGTTTGAGTTCACCTGCAGCATAACCCTCACCATGGATGTAGGTTATCTCCTTAAGCTTCAGGGCACCCTCAAGGGCTGTTGGATATGAGAATCCGCGGCCTATGAAGAAGAAGTCCTCAGCCTCAGAGTAGGCCCTTGCCATCTCCCTTACACCATCCTCATCCCTGAGTATCTCCTCCATGATGTCAGGGACCCCCTCAAGTTTCTCAACCAGATCATCAAGTCCCCCCATGGCAGCCACAAGCATGTAGATGACTGTGAGCTGGCTCACATAGGTCTTGGTGGCTGCAACACCTATCTCAGGACCCGCCCTTGTATAGAGGACGTGCTGGGCCTCCCTTGTGGCAGAGCTTCCGAGGACGTTCACTATGGCAAGGGTCCTGGCCCTTGAGTTAGCCGCCCTTAGGGCGTTGAGGGTGTCTGCTGTCTCCCCTGACTGGCTTATGAAGACCGCGAGGGTGTCCTCGGTGAGGGTCCTTACGGAGTAGTTGAATTCACTTGCAAGGATGACATCGGTGGGGATTCCAAGGAGGCTCTCAAAGAGGTACTTTCCTACAAGTGATGCATGGTAGGATGTTCCGCAGGCAACAAAGCAGACCCTTTCAACCTCACCGATCTCCTCCACGATCCTCCTGACATCATCCATCTCCGTGAGGGTGTCCCTGACGGCCCCTGGCTCCTCATGTATCTCCTTAAGCATGAAATGGTCATAGCCTGCCTTCTCCGCCATCTCGGGGCTCCAGTCAATGACATGGACCTCCTTTCTGATGGTGTTGCCCTCCATGTCCCTGACCCTGATGTCCGTGTCAATGACGGCCATCTCACCGTCATCAAGGTAGATGACCCTGTCCGTGTGGTTGAGGATCGCCGGCACGTCCGATGCCAGGAAGTACTCACCATCCCCCAGACCCGCTATGAGGGGGCTCTCCTTCCGGGCCCCTACGATCCTCCCGGGTTCCCTTGAGGATATCACTGCAATGGCGTAGGCACCCCTGAGCCTCTTTATGGCTGTGGCTGTTGCGGCTTCAAGATCCATCCCCTCATCCATGTATTTCTCTATGAGGTGGGGTATGACCTCGGTGTCTGTCTCTGACCTGAAACTGTGGCCCTCTGCCTCCAGCTCCTCCCTGAGCTCAAGGTAGTTCTCAATTATGCCGTTGTGGACAGCAGCTATCTCCCCTGTGCAGTCGGTATGGGGATGGGCGTTCTCAGAGGTTGGGAGTCCATGGGTTGCCCAGCGTACATGGGCGATGCCCATTTCACCTGGAAGGTCAGCCAGGTCCAGCCTTTCATCCACCTCATCGATTTTACCGCTGTCCTTCTTGATTTTTATTGAGGGGTCAGCCGTTGCAATACCCACAGAATCATAGCCCCTGTATTCAAGCCTCCTGACGCAGTCAAGGAGCACCGGGGCGGCCCTGCCATCCTTAAGTATACAAGCCACAATGCCACACATTATTTCACCCTAGAAGCATGATAAATATAAACTGAATCGTGATATAACTCTAATAAGATTTACACCTATATAAGTCTTAGACAATAAATTAAATTTAAAGACTTAACCCGCGGCCGCCGTGTCCGGGAGAATCTCTTAACCCCAAGTGATAATATGAATGTGAAGATTAAAGGTCTGCTCTACAGTGGTAAGGCAAAGGATATCCTGGAGACAGATGACCCTGAAGTTGTTGCCGTACGATTCAGGGATGATATAACTGCAGGTGACGGTGAAAAGAAGGACACCCTGGAGATGAAGGGATACTACAACTCCCTCATATCAGCCAAGATATTCGAGGTACTTGAGGATGCCGGTGTGGCAACCCAGTACCTTGAACTCCATGAACCCGGATGCATCCTCGCAAGGAGGCTTGAAATGATCCCCCTGGAGGTCATAGCAAGGAACATTGCAGCCGGGAGCATAGTGAGGAGGTTCCCCTTCAGGGAGGGTCAGGAGTTCAGACCACCCCTCATCCAGATGGACTATAAGAGTGATGAACACGGGGACCCCATGCTCAACGATGACATAATACTGGCCCTTAGCCTTGCAACCCGGGAGGAACTTGATGAGATACGGAGCATAACCCTCAGGATAAATGATGTGCTTACAGAGTTCTTCAGGTCCAGGGGCCTGGTGCTCCCCGACTTTAAACTTGAATTTGGGAGGGACAGTAATGGAGATATAAGGCTTGGGGATGAGATAAGCCCCGACACCTGCAGGCTCTGGGACATGGCCACCGGAGAACCCCTTGATAAGGACATATTCCGTCGCGGAGAGTCAGGTGTGGTCAGCGCCTACCGGAGGGTTGCTGAGATGATCCTCGACCCAGAGGACATTGAAAGGTGGAAGGTCGAACTGTAGAAGGTGATTCATGTGAAATTTCATGTTGAGGTCAGGATAAAACTCAAGAAGGGAATGCTGAACCCTGAGGCATCAACCATCCAGAGGGCCCTGGCCCTCCTGGGATACAGTGTTGAGGATACAGACACCGTTGACATCATAACCTTCACGGTGGATGAAGACAGCCCTGAGGCCGTTGAGAGGGAGGTTGAGGATATGTGCCAGCGCCTCCTCTGCAACCCCGTGATACATGACTATGAGGTCAGCATAAGTGAGATGGAAGGTTGAAGGATGAAGGTGGGAGTTATAAGGTTTCCAGGGTCCAACTGTGACCGTGACATCTACCATGTCCTGGAACTGGCAGGGGCCGAACCAGAGTATGTCTGGTGGGATCAGAAGAGCCTCGGACACCTTGACGCTGTTATAATCCCCGGGGGATTCTCATACGGGGACTACCTCCGTGCAGGTGCAATAGCCGCGATAACACCTGTTATGGACGCTGTCAGGGACCTTGTGAAGGAGGAAAAACCCGTCCTTGGAATCTGTAACGGAGCCCAGATACTGGCAGAGGTCGGCCTGGTGCCCGGTGTATTCACGGTCAACGAGCATCCCAAGTTCAACTGCCAGTGGACAGAACTGAAGGTGAAGACCACAAGGACGCCCTTCACCCGTCTCTTCAGGAAAGATGAAGTTATAAGGATGCCTGTTGCGCACGCCGAGGGCAGATACTACCATGATAACATCCAGGAGGTCTGGGACAACGACCAGGTGGTCCTCCAGTTCCATGGTGAAAACCCCAACGGCTCCATGGATGGTATAACAGGGGTCTGTGACGAGTCAGGGCTGGTATGTGCTGTCATGCCCCACCCTGAAAGGGCATCAGAGGCTATACTGGGATCAGAGGATGGATTCAAATTCTTCAGGGGCATCATGAAGATCTGAGGTGATACCATGGTCGTTTATCTTGTGGGTGCAGGGCCAGGAGACCCTGAACTCATCACACTTAAGGCCATCCGTGTCCTTGAAAGGGCCGATGTTGTTGTCTATGACAGGCTTGCAGGTGAGGAGATCCTTAAATACGCCCCTGATGACGCCAGACTCATATACGTGGGCAAAAAACCCGGCGAGCACCATAAAACCCAGGAGGAAATCAACAGGATACTGGTTGAAGAGGGAAGCAGACACGAGACCGTTGTAAGACTCAAGGGTGGAGACCCCTTCGTATTCGGGAGGGGTGGTGAGGAGATCCTGGCCCTCAGTGAGGCAGGGATAGAAACCAGGGTCATCCCCGGGGTGACCTCAGCCGTTGGCGTCCCGACATCAGCAGGACTCCCGGTCACCCACAGGGGCGTTGCAACATCCTTCACCGTGGTAACCGGACACGAGGACCCCACCAAACCCGAGAGACAGGTGCACTGGGACTACAGGGCGGACACCCTCATAATACTCATGGGTGTAGGTAACCTGCGTGAGAACATGGAAGAGATCATGAAGCACCGACCAGGGGACACGCCGGTCTGTGTAATCGAAAAGGGCACGACAAGTGATGAGAGGGTCGTCTTCGGGACGGTCAGTGACATAGCAGATAAGGACATCAGGCCTCCGGGAATCATAGTGGTGGGTGAAGTGGTCAATGTCTACAGGAGAATCATTAACTCCATGGAACCATAAAGGAAGGGTGCAGGAGAGACCATATCCCGGCCGGAGGTGAGAGAGACCATGCCAGAAGAAAAACCATTAAGCCTCAAGGGTATGAGGATCGCGGTGACAAGACCTGCTGAGAGGTCAGCAGAGGCTGTTAAGATAATAGAAGATGCAGGTGGGGTGGCGGTTGTGGCACCAACCCTTGAACTGAAACCCGCAGCCACAGAATCCCTCCTTGAGGTATGCCAGAGGGCATCTGAATGGGACTGGATCATATTCACCTCGCCAGCAGCCATCGAATCCCTCCTTGAGGCCTGCAGCGACTTCCCCCGGAGGCTTAATGAGAAATGCATGGTGGCCGTCATAGGGCCAAGGACAGGGGATGTGGCCTCTGAACATGGCATGAGGGTGGACCTTCTACCGGAGGACTACACTGCAGAGGGCCTCCTTGATGCCCTCTCAGAGCATGACCTTAAAGGTAAGAGGGTTGCTGTTCCAAGAACACTCTCAGCAAGGAAGGTGCTCCCTGAGGGTCTTGAGGAGATGGGTGCTGATGTATTCGTTGCAGAGGCCTACCGTTCAACCCTGCCCTCTGACAGGGGCCCTGCAGACGAACTCATCGATGGTATAATCAGGGGCGAGGTTGATGCGGTGACATTCACAAGCCCCCTTACGGTTGAAAACCTCTTCAGGATCGCCGGTGACCGGAGGGATAAACTCCTGGAGTCCATGAAGGGGATACATATAGCAGCAATAGGCCCCATAACCCTGAGTAAACTCTCAGAGTACGGGCTGGATGCCCTGACACCCGGGAGGTACACCGTTAAGGACATGATAACCGAACTTGCAAGGGCAGTGAATCAGTGAAATGCATGGTATGAGGGATGATAGGATGATAATATGGCCAGCTTATATTGATTCCAGAAAGTCAAGGAGTGAAGGTCGCAGGATACCCCTGGAGGATGCGGTTGAGGCCCCCAGTTCCGGTGAGATACTGAGGGCGCTCAGGAAGCTCCAGCTGGATGCCCGGATGGAGTCTGATAAATCCTACCCTGCATCATGGTGGGAATCCTCTGGAAGGGTGATCGTTGAATATGATGGCAGGAAAAAGGACATCCTCCTTAAGGTTGCAAGGCTGATAAAATCCCAGAAGAAGAAATAATAAATAGAATGACTCCAGGACCATAATCCACGAAGTAGGGAGAGATAAACTAGATGGACACCCAACTGAAAAGAGGCTTCTCAAGGGCAAGGGAGATGATTGAATCCTCAGAGAATGTAACCGTCTACAGTCACACCGACTGTGACGGTATAAGCGCGGCGACAATACTCATGAAGGTCCTTGAGAGGCTAGGGAAGGACCATGAGATAAACATAATCAACATCAACGAGATACCCGACATCGAACCAGGACCCGACCTCACGGTCTTCGCAGACCTTGGATCCGGTCAGAGAATCCAGGACATGATGAGGTCAGGCTCCAGGATACTTATACTGGACCATCATCCCCCCCTGAGGAGGAAGGACTTCAAGGCGCCTGCAGGTGAGCTGCTGGAACTTAACCCCATATTCTATGGTATGGACGGCTCAACCCACATCTCAGGTGGGGGAATGGCATACCTCCTTGCAAGGGAATTCGGTTACCGTGACCTGAGCTGGATCGGGCTCCTTGCAGCCGTGGGCGACATGCAGAACATCACCGAGGGTGCCATGGTTGGCCTCAACAGAGAGATACTTCATGACAGCATGGAGGCCGGTGTTGAATCATGGAAGGACCTAACCATATACGGGAGGCACACAAGGCCCATCGTGAATGCCCTCTCATACTTCGGTGACGTGACCCTCCCGACAACCAACAACCCCAACGAGTGCATCGCAAGGCTCAGGAACCTCGGGATACCCCTTACGAATGGGGACTCCCAGAGGAGGCTCTGTGACCTGACAGATGAGGAGAAGAAGAAGCTCTTCAGGGAGATATATCATATGATGGTCAACGAGGTCCCTGAAAGGTACCAAAGGTATATCCCTAGGCTCATACTGGGGGAGGTCTATGAGCTGAGCTCTGAGGAGAAGTACAGTCCCTTCAGGGACCTTACAGAGTTCTCAACTGCGGTGAATGCCTGCAACCGGAACCATGAATGGGAGCTTGCGGTTGAGATCATTGGAGGTGACCGTGAAGGTAACCTTGAACGCCTCCAGGAAGTCCTCAGGGACCACAGGGCCTACCTTGCAGAGACAATGGAACGTATCATCCACGACGACCTCATAAGGAGCATGGAGAACCTCCAGTACTTCCACGCCCCTGATGTGAAGGTGTCGGTGACAGGGACCATCGCCGGCATGATACTCAGCTACGGTGACTGGAGAAAACCCATGATAGGTTTCAGTGAAACAGGAGACGGCCTTAAGGTTTCACTGAGGTGTTCACGTCTCCTTGCATTTGACGGCATCCACTTCGGTTCAATCATAAGGAAGGTTGCAGGTAAGGTGGGGGGTAGTGGCGGTGGCCATGCAACGGCCTGCGGCGCCTACATCCCCGCTGAAAAGGATTCTGAATTCCTTAAACTATTTAACAGAGCCATAGAAAATGAGAAGGTGAATAAATGAGGGCTTTCAGGAAGAAAGGGGATCTTACACGTTTTCAGGTGCTTAATGAAATAGCCCAGAACCAGCCCTATGTAAGGCAGAAGGACATTGCAGATAAGCTCGGGATAACCGTCCAGGCCGTGTCCGAGAACATAAAGGGCCTTATAGAGGACGGGCTTGTGGAAGCCGGCGGCGGGAGATCCCATTACAAGATAACCAAGAGGGGTGTTGAGAAGCTGAGGTCCGAGGCGATGGCCCTGAGGAAGTACGCCGATGACGTGCTCGAGGCCATGAGCTCCTACAGGTCCGTGTGGCCTGCCATTGCATGGGAGGACCTCCATGAGGGTGACCATGTGGAGCTCTTCATGGAGGACGGGACACTCTACGCCCGTAGGAACGGGGATGGTGAGGCCTACGGTGTGGTCCTCCATGATGCCGGTGAGGGGGAGGATGTTGCCCTCTATGACCTTGGAGGCAGAATAAAGCTTGAAAGGGGGAAGGTCACCGTTGTCATCCTCCCGGGGATAGCCGACGGTGGCTCAAGGATGGTGGACCTTGAAAGGCTGAATGAAATATTAAAGGACAGGTACGACCGTACCGGCATAATGGGGACGGTTTCAAGGGCAGTTGCAGATAAACTCAAACTTGATGTTGACTTTGAATTTGCAACTCCCCATGCAGCCCTTGCAGCCGCTAAGAGGGGGCTTAACGTCCTTGTGCTTGCTGTTGGTAAGATGAGCCGCAGCATAACAAAAAAACTTGAGGATGAGGGTATAGAGTACTCCATTGAGGATGTCAGGAAAAAGGAATGATGTTATCAGGAAAAATCAGAGCCTGTAAACCTCATCAGGAGGCACCAGGCGGATTCCTGCATCCCTTAAAGTCCCTTCAAGGGTTTCAAGGTCCTCCGCACTCATGAAGAGTATGGCCTTATCCTTCTTCTCATGTACAAATGCATATATGTAGTCCAGGTTTATGTCAGAATCCTTCAGGACCTCCAGGATGGATGCAAGGCCCCCTGGCCTGTCATCCATCTCAACCGCAACAACCTCCTTCAGTTTGACAACAAAGCCCCTCTCCCGAAGAACCTCTGCAGCGGTTTCTGGTTCGGGTACTATGAGCCTGAGTATACCGAATTCAGACGTGTCTGCAAGTGAAAGGGCCCTGAGGTTTATACCAGCATCTGCAAGTGTGCTGAGGGCCTTCCACAGTCTTCCCTTCTTGTTCTCAAGGAATATTGATATCTGTTTAACCTTCATAGAATCCACCTTAAAGATTCCCCTTATCTATAAACTGTTCAACAACCACAGGATCACCTAAACTAAAGCTTCCTCTTATCTATAACCCTCACAGCCTTTCCCTGGCTTCGGGGTATGGTTCCCGGTTCAACCAGGGTAAGTTTAACCCTGAGGCCTATCTCGTTCTCTATGAACTCCTCAATCCTGTTTCGTGTCTCCACCATTTTCTTTATATCATCTGAGAAGAGCTCCGGTGAAGTCTCAACCCGGACCTCCATTTCATCCATGAGGTGTGGCCTTGTCACTATGATCTGATAGTGGGGTTCGAGTCCATCTATCTTAAGGAGGGCCTTCTCGATCTGTGATGGGAACACTGCCACTCCACGGACCTTTATCATGTCATCCACTCTTCCGGTGATCCTTGATATTCTTGCAAGGGTCCTTCCGCAGCCGCATGGTTCATAGTCAATGGAGGTTATGTCCTTTGTCCTGAACCTGATGACCGGCATCCCAACCCTTGTGAGGGTTGTGAGTACCAGTTCTCCGCGTTCACCGGGTCCCAGCCTCTCACCATTCCCATCTATTATTTCAGGTAAGAAGTGGTCCTCTGCAATGTGAAGGCCGTTCTTCATGCTGCACTCCATTGCAACGCCGGGTCCCATGATCTCCGTAAGGCCATAGATGTTGAATGCAGGTGCCCTGAACCTTCTCTCTATCTCGGCCCTCATCTCCTCTGTCCACATCTCGGCCCCGAAGCCTATGGCCTTTATCTTTGATTTTTCAGGGTCAAATCCCTCCTCCTCTGCAATTTCAGAGAGGTAGAGGCCATAGGAGGGTGTGAATATCAGTACCGTGGTGCCGAAGTCCTTCATTATCTCTATCTGTCTCCTTGTCTGGCCCGTTGAGATGGGGATCACCGTTGCACCTATCTTCTGTGCACCGTAGTGTACGCCGAATCCTCCTGTGAAAAGGCCGTAGCCGTGGGTGTTCTGTATAACATCGTCCTCGGTGAGGCCCATCATTGTAAGTCCCCTGGCAACCACTTCACTCCATATTTCAATGTCCTCCCTTGTGTAACCTGAAACCACTGGTTTTCCTGTGGTCCCTGATGATGTGTGGACCTCAACTATTTCACTCCTTGGAACGGCGAACATTCCAAAGGGGTATACCTCCCGCAGATCATCCTTTGTTGTGTATGGGAGTTTAACTATATCTTCAAGGGTTTCTATGTCCTCGGGGTGGACGTTGTTCTCATCAAACTTCTCATGGTAGTAGGGAACGTTCTCGTAGGCCCTCTTCACGGTATCCTGAAGTCTTTTAAGCTGCAGTTCCTCGAGTTCATCCCTTGATATGCATTCCATTTCCCTATTCCAGATCATTCGAATCAATCCTGAATCAGTGCAACTGTAATGGTTTATGGTGCCCCTGAAAATAAATCTTACCCCGGGCCATAAGACCCCAGGGGTACTATCCCGAAAAAATGAACCATAAAAGACAGGTAGGGTACAGTTAAGCGCCCTGAAAGTGCCCATCAAAAAAAGGAAAGTTTTTTATTAAAAGAGGTCCTCGAAGCGCTTTTCAACTTCCTTCCAGTTGACTATGTTCCAGAAGGCTTCAACGTAGTCGGGCCTTACATTCCTATAGTCAAGGTAGTAGGCGTGCTCCCACACATCAAGGACCATTATGATCCTGAAGTGGGGTATCACGTTGACGTTGTGTTTCTCTACCTGCATTATGAACAGCCTGTCGGTCCTCTGGCAGTAGGTCAGAACGGCCCATCCTGAACCCTCTGCACTTATAGCTGCCTGTGAAAACTCCTTCCTGAACCTTTCAAAGCTTCCGAAGTCCTTTTTGATGTATTCCGCGAGTTTTCCTCCGGGTTCCCCTCCGCATTCAGAGGCGGGCCCCATGTTGCCCCAGAAGAAAAGGTGCAGTACGTAGCCCCCTACGTGGAATGAGAGTTCTTTGAGGGCTGCCTTGATGTCCACCTCTGAGTCCTTCTCCCTTGCCCCGTCAAGTTTCCTGAGGAGTGCGTTGGCACCATCAACGTAGGCCTGATGGTGCTTCTGGTGGTGCACCTTCAGCTGCTCCTCTGATATGTAGGGTTCAAGGGCATCATACCCGTATGGCAGTTCAGGTAGTTCATAGAATTTTTTCTCCATCATATCACCCCCATCATACTTCCCGGTGGCAGAGCCACCAGTCATAGCATTCATATTCCTCCTTTCTCTTCCTTGCGGTTTCAACATCAGAGGCAGGAGGTACTATTACGCGTTCACCTATCAGTCCATTATCCGGCCAGTTGGCTGGTGTTGCAACACCCTCCTCGTCTATGACCCTGAAGGCCCGGATCATCCTCAGGATTTCAGGGATGTTCCTTCCAAGTTCCTGTGGATAGTAGAGTATGGCCCTTATGATTCCCTCAGGGTCCACCACGAAGACGGCCCTCACCGTATTTGTGGGCCTTGCAGGGTGTATAAGTCCCAGAGTATCAGCAACCCTCCCTGTGTCTGCGATGACAGGGAACTCGATTTCAACTTCAAGGTTCTCCCTTATCCATTCGATCCATTTTATGTGGGAGAAGACCTGATCAACGCTCAGGCCCACAAGTTCACATTCCATCTCCCTGAGCTCAGGGTATGCCTCCTGGAATGCCAAAAACTCCGTTGTGCATACCGGTGTGAAGTCTGCAGGGTGGCTGAAGAGGATGAACCACCGTCCACTGAATTCCTTGGGGAGCTTCATCATCCCGTGGGTTGTCTGAACCTCCATTTCAGGGAACCTGTCACCTATGAGGGGCATCCCCCTCCCCTCTTTCTTTATCTTTCTGAGTTCGTATATCTTCTCACTCATAGATTAACCCCCCATCATTCATCTGCCGGTGGGTTATAGACTCGCTGGCCCAGTTCAGAGTCCAGCATGAGTAGTGCGCTTGGTGAGTCCGCTGCAAGGCGTACCTTCTGGAGGACCGCCCCTGCAGATTCCTCCTCCTCAACCTGTTCAGCCACAAACCACTGGAGGAAGTTGTTTGTTGCATGGTCCCTCTCAGAGACCGCCAGGTCCACCAGGTCGTTTATGAGTCCTGTGACCTTCCTTTCATGTTCAAGGACGTGCTTTGACACCTCAAGGGGAGACTCCCATTCGAAGGGTGGTTTCTCTATCTCATCAAGGACAACCCTAGCCCCCCTCTGGACCAGGTAGTCGTAGAACTTCATGGCATGGGAGAGTTCCTCCTGTGCCTGTACGCGCATCCAGTTTGCAAATCCTGGCAGGTCTGAGGCCTCATAGTAGGCTGCCATTGCAAGGTAGAGGTATGCTGAGTAGAGCTCAGCGTTTAGCTGCCTGTTAAGGGCCTCCTGCATACTTTCACTTACCAAAATATTCACCCCCTAATTCACTTATCTTAAGTGCAAGTTCATCCAGTCCCTCAAGGTCTTCATCCCCTGGAAGGCCCTTCACAAGGACCGGGTCAAGGTATTCAAGGTTAAGGCTGGAGAGTATGCCCTTAACCTCAGATTCAATCCTGGTGCCCCATCCATAGGATCCTATGACCGCCGCGTACTTTATGGGCGGCCTCATGGCTCCTGTAAGGTAGAGTGCTGCTGCAATCTTAGGGTGGGGCCCGGTGAGTACCGTTGGTGATGCTATAACAAGGAATGATGCATCCACCAGTTCCGTTAAAAGTTCACCGGGGTCTGCTGATGCAACGTTTAGGGGTCTCACACTGACATCATGCTCCATGAGGGCCTCTGTGAGTCTTGATACCATTATCTCGGTGCTCCCATGCATGGTGACATGGAGTATGACCGTCTTTCCTGAGCCCCCTGAGGACCAGGCGCTGTAGGCATCCATTATCATCCCGGGCTCCATGATTAGGGGTCCGTGGGATGGTGCGATGATGGATATGTCAAGGTCGGATATCTTCCTGAGGTTGGAACGGACCATCTGAGGGAAGGGCATCATTATATGGGCATAGTACCTTCTGGCCTCCCTCAGGATTTCTCCGGGTCTTTCCTCCATGAGCTCTGATGTTGCAAGGTGGGATCCGAAGAAGTCGCAGCTGAAGAGTATTCCCTCCTCCTCAAGGTAGGTTACCATGGTGTCCGGCCAGTGGACCCATGGCGTTACCCTGAATTCCAGGGTCTTATCCCCGAGGGAGAGCTTCTCACCGTCCTCTATGGCCCTCATATCCCCTCTGAAGTCCAGGAGATTCTCAAGGAGTTCAAGGCATGGTGCGGTTCCGAGAACCTCAGCATCAGGGTACCTTTCTATGAGTTCAGGGAGGGCTCCTGAGTGGTCCTGTTCTGCGTGCTGTGATATTATGTAGTCTGGTTCCGCCCCCAATGAATCAAGGTTTTTAAGAAGTTCCCCTGCCATTGAGGGCTCGGTGGTGTCTATGAGTGCTGATGCACCGCTTCCCCTTATGAGGTAGGAGTTGTAGCTTGTACCCCTGGGGATCTCCACGAGTTCATCGAAGGTCCTGCGATCCCAGTCAACCGTGCCAGTATAGTAGACCCCGTCAGCTATCCTTTTGACGGTCATTTAATCCATCTTCTTGAACTGGTCCTTTCCAACGCCGCACACAGGGCATACCCAGTCGTCGGGGAGTTCCTCGAAGGGTGTTCCTGGTTCTATACCTGAATTCGGGTCTCCCTCTTCAGGGTCATAGATGTAACCGCACATCTGACACACGTATTTATCCATTCAGTCACCTCCAGTCTAATCCAGTGGTTTGAACATTTTCTTCTTTGCACCGCATGACGGGCATCTCCAGGTGTCGGGGAGTTCCTCGAAGGGTGTTCCCGGTGGAGTGTCTGTCCTTGGCTCTCCCTTTTCAGGGTCGTAGATGTAGCCGCATATCCTGCATTTGTACCGCTTCACATTCAACACCTTGTGAATTTCCTCGGTCTATTTTATTATCCTTCTAAAATTTATAATTATCCAATCCATTCAGAACAGAAGGTTAATTAACCATGAAAAAATGTGGTTTTTTTCAGATACTGCCTTCATTTAAGTAGGGGTGACAATCCATGATTGCACAAAAAAATGTATAAAGTTCTAAACACTCACCGTGAACCAGGGATCCATGTGACAATCCAGTCTGCACAAAAAATTTATGGGCACTGAAAGGTGGTTATTCATTAAAAAGAGCCTGTGAAGGTTCGGGAACTCACTCAGAAATAAAAAATGGGTTTTTCAGTCAAGGTATTTCATCCTTACAACGTTGAAACCCACAACGCATCCAACAAAACCCATCCTGAGGTAGGGGCTTACGGGTGCATAGACTGCAATGGCAAGTATCATGACCCCTACGAGGGTGTGGGTTAGAAGGTTCTTCCAGTCTGTAAGGTATGCCTTTATTCCACCCAGAATCTTTCCCAACATAACACCTCATATATCAAATTTTGATATATCAGATTATAAAATACCAGTATATATAGTTTGCCATTACCCCTGAAAAGATGAAAAAATTAGGGTTCACTTCACAAGTAAAACAGGTACCGTGACCGTCTTGAGGGTTGTCTCAGCCACGCTGCCCATGAGGATCTTTTCAAGACCTGACCTTCCATGGGATGCTATAACAACAAGGTCCGCCCCTGTCTTATCAGCAATCTTCTTCATGTCATGGGCCGGACTCCCGAATACAAGGACCTCATCGACCCTGACACCTGCCTCACGCCCCTTCCTCTGTACTGCCCCGAGAATCTCCTTACCCTCCTCCTCAAGGACCTCAAAGGGGTATATCAGCTTCTCATCAATAACATGGACGGCCACAACAACCGCACCAAGGCGCCCTGCAAGTTCAATGGCAATATCCTCAGCCCTTGCAGCGTATTCAGAGCCATCAGTTGGAATCATTATCTTCTCAAACATCCATTCCACCACGTTTAGATCAATCAACACGCCTCACATGATCCCCTATAACAAACTCCCTACCCCCAACATGGAGCACAGGCTTCACAGCCTCAACATCAAGGAGACCATCCCTTATGCACCCTGAGGGTACGGATGCACTGACAACACAACCCGTTATCAGGTTATGGTCACCGATCTCACTTATCCTCAGGAGTTCGCATTCAAGGTGCCCGGCAGCCTCCACTATCCTTGGAGGCTTCACCTTCTCTGATGGAATCCATGTAAGTCCTGCTGCCTCAAGTTCGTTCTGCCCTGCGGGCATGCTCTCTGCGGTTATCCACATCCTATCAAGTATGGCGGCGGGTGTTATGTTCATGACAAACTCATGGGTCTTCTCGATGTTCCCTGCCGTGTGGTGGCCCGGTGCAGATGCAAAGGCAACTATCGGTGGGTTAATGGAAACCGGCATGGTGAAGGAGAAGGGGGCCGCGTTGATGTTCCCCTCCTCATCCACCGTTGTTACAATCACCGTGGGTCTTGGTGTAAGTATTCTGTGGGCATTTTCAACCGGAAAATCCTCAAACTCCATTCAATCACCCCTTAACCTTCTGAAGGTATCTTGCATGACTCCTGTCAACAAATTCATCACACAGTGCCCCTGGTTCACCATCCATGACCAGACTGCCATCCTCAATCATCACGGCCCTGGTGCTGAGCTCCCTTATGAAGTCAACATGGTGGCTCACCATTATGATGGTTGTCCCGAACTCCATGTTTATCCTCTTAAGGGAGTTGGAGACCACCCTGAGTGTCAGGGGGTCAAGGTCCCCGAAGGGCTCATCAAGTATGAGTACATCGGGTCCTGATGCAAGGACAAGAGCAAGGGTCGCCCTCACCTTCTCACCGCCGGATAGTTCATAGGACCTGCGGTCAAGTATCTCCATTGGAAGGTCCAGTGCCCTGAACACGGGTTCAGCATACCTTTTAACCTCCCTGTCAGGGAAGCTGGGGAAGAGATCCTCAAGTATCTCGGGTGAAAGGCCGAGCTTCTCAAGGCGCTGCCGGGCCTCTGTCTCAGGGAGGTCGGTGAGCTGGTAGAGGACGTCCAGCACCTGGTCGCTTATACCCAGCTCCTCAGCCCTCTTCCTTGCCTCATCAACAACATGCTCCCCCTTAACACCGAGCCTTGCAGCTATCTGGCTCCTTATGGTGGCATGGTGTGTGAGGGCGAACTCCTGGTGCATGAAGCCCATCTTCCTCCTTATACCCATCCGCATGACACCGGGCTCGTGCATGTTAACCCATTCACTGTTGAGCCTGAACTCCACGGTGCCGCTGTCAGGGTAGTCGAGGCCTCCGATCATCCTCAGGAGAACCGTCTTACCGGCCCCGCTCGGCCCTATTATGGAGACTATCTCACCCTCATTTATGTCAAGGTTAACATCCTTCATCTCAAGGACCTCACCGCCCCTCAGGAGGACGAACCTCCTTGAGATGTCGCGGACCCTGAGAATCTTCCTGTCAGAGGCAGACGGTTTATAATCAACCGGGGCCTCCATGTCCCCCAGGAACTCCTCTATGATCCTAGAGGGTTCCCCCTCATCTACGATGCGCCCATCCTCCATGAGAACGACCCTGTCTGCAAGGTACTCGTGGACCTCGGGCAGATGGGATACCAGGACAACCGTCACTCCCAGTTCCCTGTTGATGTTCTTTATGGCATCAAGTATCTCCTGCTTCGTCCTTGGACAGGACATGGTGGCGGGTTCGTCCAGGAGGAGGACCCTGGGCTTCTTTGCAAGCTGCCTGGCCATGATGAGCCTCTGCTTCTCACCGCCGCTGAGGACCGGTGCGAAGTGATCCGCCTTATGATCCAGTCCAACTATCCTGAGGAGTTCCATGGCCTCATCACCGAACTCGTCAAAGGCGTACTCGAAGTCTGTCATGGACTCATCACCATACCTTGCAGCGTAGAGTTTCCTTATAACGTTCTGTATGGCTGTTTCAGACCATAGCCCGAAGGACCTCTGGAGATGGATGGCTGTCTTCTTCTTGAGCTTTGAAAAATAGTACTGACTGGATGATGCCTCGACGGTCACATCATCAAGGGTTATTCTGCCTGAATCAAAGGGTTCAACACCCCTGAGGATCCTGAGTAGGGTTGTTTTCCCTGACCCGCTCATGCCGATTATCCCAAGGATTTCACCCTCCTCAACTTCAAGGTTAACGTCCGAGAGTGCCCTGAATTCCTCTCCATTTTCAAGTTTATAGGTCTTTGTAAGGTTTTCCACCCGTATCATTGAATCACCTGCAATCCCTGATCCTGAAGATTTTTATCCCATGAGTATATAATCTAGAATCATTATATTTCTAATAGTTTTACTGACATAATAACCTTTATGCGGTGATATCAATGAGGGGATTGCTGGTTGGAAGGATGCAGCCATTTCACAGGGGGCACCTGCAGGTCATTAAAAGGATACTCAGGGAGGTTGATGAACTCATAATATGCGTCGGGAGCGCCCAGCTGAGCCACAGCACCAGGGACCCCTTCACCGCAGGTGAGAGGGTTATGATGCTGACAAAGGCCCTCAGTGAGAACGGAATCCCCGCATCAAGGTACTACATAATCCCTGTGCAGGACATTGAATGCAACGCCCTCTGGGTGGCCCATATAAAGATGCTTACACCACCCTTTGACCGTGTTTACAGTGGAAACCCCCTTGTCCAGAGGCTTTTCAGTGAGGACGGCTATGAGGTTACAGCACCCCCACTTTTCCACAGGGAAAAATACTCCGGCACGGAGGTCCGGAGGAGGATGCTTGATGATGGTGACTGGCAGTCACTCCTCCCTGAGTCTGTTGTGGAAGTTATAAATGAGATAAGGGGTGTTGAGCGCATAAAACACCTTGCACAGAAGGAACTGAGTGAACTTGTATGATGCTGGATGGAACATCCCTAACCGAATGAATATGAGGTGCCATGAATGATCGTTAAGGTGACAGATGAAACAGAATCCTTCAGGATGGAGGACCTCATCGAACATTTAAAGAAGAGCCCCTACCTTGATGAGTGCGGAGCAGTGTTCACCTTCGAGGGAATCGTCAGGGGAGTGGATGATAAGAAAACAGAGAAGCTGGTGCTGAGGACCCCTGACCCAAAAAGAACCCAGAAGGGCCTTGAGGAAATTGTGGAGGACGTTAAGAAGAAGTACCCTGTCAGGGACGTGGCCGTTGTCCATTACATCGGCGAATTCTACACCTCAGACACCCTCTTCATGGTGGCGGTTGCAGGTCCCCACCGCAGGGAGACCCTTGATGCCATGGCGGAGATAATCGAGAGGACAAAGCATGAGCTTGACTTCCAGAAGGAGGAATACACCGACAGCGGGAAGAACATCATCATGTCCGGGGGTTAAGGGGCTGTGATCTGAATGAAGTTCATAAGGGACAGTGTCCACGGCAACCTGAAGCTCAGTGAATTCGAGGTCAGGGTTGTGGATACGCCCCAGATTCAGCGGCTCAGAAGGATAAAGCAGCTGGGATTCACCAGCCTCATCTACCCTGGAGCCAACCATTCAAGGTTCGAGCACTCCATAGGTGCCATGTACCTTGCATCAAGGCTTGGAGAGCACCTTGGCCTCAGTGAGGAGAAGACGGGTATTCTGAGGCTGTGCGCCCTTCTCCATGACGCAGGGCACGGTCCATTCTCACATGTATCCGAGGGTGTGCTTGAGAGGTCCCATGAGAGCCTGACCCTTGAACTTGTAGGGGAATCAGAGCTCTCAGATATAATATCTGAGGAATACGACCCTGCCCAGGTGATGAGCATACTCAGGGGTGAGGGTGTCCTTGGTCAGGCCATCAATGGAGAGCTTGATGTGGACAGGATGGACTACCTCCTCCGGGACTCCCATTACACGGGTGTGGCCTACGGTATAATAGACGTTGAGAGGCTGATATACAATATGAAGATGGAGAACGACCTTGTCCTTGACAGGAAGGGTGTTCAGGCTGCGGAGTCAGCTCTGCTTGCAAGGTACTTCATGTATCCCAGCGTCTACCAGCACCACACCACAAGGATCGTTAACTCAATGTTCAGGAGGTGCCTCAGGAAGCTCATAGACCGGAAGGAGCTGGACGCATCAAGGATCTACATCTATGATGACATGGACCTCATAGTGATGTGCAGGAACCATGAAGGATTCATAGGGGACATGATGAGGAGGCTGGACAACAGGGACCTCCTCAAGATGGTTGAATCAGTTAAACTGAATGAACTCGAGGACCCCCACCGTGTCTTCAAAATCACGGAAACCGAAATAAAGAGGGCTGAAGAGGAAATCGCAGAGGATATGGACCTGGAGCCTGACTATGTTATCGTGAACCTTCCCGAGTACCCTGCCTTTGATGAGATGAGGACCCGGGTATCTGTGGGGGACTCCATAGTCAACCTGAGCCACATATCAAGCCTTGTAGGGGCCCTGAAGGAGGCCAGGTTCAACCATGCAGATATCTGCGTCTACGTGCCGGGGGAAAGTGTGGATTCATTCAGGGACTTCAGCCTCCATGACTACATGGACCTTCCTGAAAGAAGACCCGCCCATCCAAGACAGCTTCGCCTGACGGTCCCGGATTACCTTAAATTCAGGTGATGATGATGGAGGGTTCCCCTTCAAATCAAAAAAAAGTCGGGAAAATGTCCCTGTAAACAGGTGTTGAAGGTGGCGGCGGGACCGGGAAGGTGAAGGTTAAACATTAAGGTAGTGATATGGATGATAATAGTTGCCATGACAGGAGCAAGCGGCGTTATTTACGGTGAAAGGATCCTGAGGGCCCTCAGGGACCTCGACCAGAAGGTTGGCCTTATGATAACAGACACCGCCAGGGAAATAATCCGCTATGAACTTGGTAAGGAACCTGAGAGCCTTGAAGAGCTGGCTGATGAATGCTTCGATGCTGATGACTTCACATCCCCTGTTAACAGCGGCTCATCACCCTTCAGGGCCATGGTGATAGCCCCCTGCACAATGAAGACCCTCTCATCCATTGCAAACGGCTATGCAGGGAACGCCCTCACCAGGGCCGCCGATGTATGCCTCAAGGAGAGGAGGAAACTGGTGGTTGTGCCAAGGGAAACACCCCTCAGGAGCGTTCACCTTGAGAATATGCTGAAGATTTCAATGGAGGGCGGTATAATCCTCCCTGCAATGCCGGGATTCTATCACAGACCCGCATCCATTGAAGAGGTGGCTGACTTTATAGCAGGGAAGGTCCTTGATGTCCTTGGAATAGAGAACCAGCTGTTCAGGAGATGGACCGGTGACATTGATCAGAGGAAGCCTGAAGGTGATATGAGTTGATACCCGATGATGAGTTCATCAGGGACCCCCATGTCCCTGGACCCACAAAACTTGAGGTCAGATGCCTTGTAATGTGCCTTGCCGGTCTCAGGGGCCATGAGGTTGCGGTTGATGTTGGATGCGGAACAGGCGGGATAACCCTTGAACTTGCAGAGCGCGCCTCAAGGGTCTATGCAATTGACAGGGACCCCAGGGCCATCAGCATCACAGGAAGGAACCTTGAGAAGCACGGACTCGGCGACAATGTCAGTTTAATGAACCTTGATGCTGTCGAGGCCCTTGAGGGCCTTGGGGAAATTGACCTTGCAGTCATAGGCGGGAGCGGAGGGGAACTCAGGAGGATACTTGAACTTGCATCCGAGAGGCTCAGGGATGGTGGACGGATCATTGTAACCGCCATACTCCTTGAGACAAAGTACGAAGCGTTAAGGTGCCTCAGGGACCTTGGATTCGAGGTGGGGATCACGGAGGTCAGTGTCTCCAGGGGCCGGATGCTTGATAGGGGAACCATGATGGTGGCCCAGAACCCCATCTCAATAATATACACCCTGTGAAAACCGGAATCACATCCGAACCCCATCTCAAATATATACACCCTGTGAAAACCGGAATCACATCCGAACCCCATCTCAAATATATACACCCTGTGAAAACCGGAATCATGCCCCTATTAAAATGATAAATACTCAATGGTGATCCTATGGGAAAGATGAACTGGAAGGTTAAACTCTCTGCACTCCTAATACTTGTTTCGGCCTCAATCTACCTCATAATATACCTGATCTTTCATAAACCCGAAACAGAACTTTTCTACATCGGCATAGACCTTGCATTCGTACCCCTTGAGATACTGATTGTTGTCATCGTGGTTGAAGCCGCAATATCCTCAAGGGAGCTTGCAGAAAGACTTGAGAAACTGAACATGGTTATAGGCGCATTCTTCAGTGAACTTGGAACAGAATTCCTCAGGGAGGTGTCCGGATATGAATCCATGAGCGGAAGAATCGCATCCATGCTCAGGATAGACACTTCATGGGAGAGCAGGGACTTCAGGGAACTGGCTTCCAGGATAGCTGACATGGAGTTCAGCTTCAAGCTTGGCTCACCTGAAACCATCAAACTCCTGGAGTACCTTAAAGAATTCCTTATATCCCGGAGAGGATTCCTTCTCGGCCTCCTTGAGAACCCCAACCTCCTTGAACATGAGAGTTTCACGGATATGCTCTGGGCTGTCTTCCATCTTATGGAGGAACTGGAGGCAAGGGATGATCTTTCAGGTCTTCCGGATACAGATTACCAGCACCTTGCAGGTGACCTTACCAGGGCGTACTCTGGGGTTGTCAGTGAATGGGTGAGGTACATGGAACACCTCAGTGAAAACTATCCATACCTCTTTTCCCTTGCAGTCAGGAAAAACCCCTTCAACCCCCAGGTGAAGGTTGAAATAACAGAGTGAAACTGATATAACCTATGTATTCTCCGTCCAGGAAATTATACAGGTGAAGGTTGAAATAACAGAGTGAAACCCACATAAACCCTTACCCCACCAAGGAAAGGGGCTTGAGGTCGGCTGATGGTCCATGGAACCCCAGGATCCTTCATAAATAAATTAAAAATTTTAATATTGACTTTATCTGAAAACAAAATCGTATAACTTATATATTAGGAGAAAGAGATTATAGAAAAACTCCAATGGTTGGTATCCATGGATCGTTTGACCCTTGAGCAGTATAGGGAAATGGTTAATGAGATAATTGAATTTAAGAACATATACGGGTCTCTTCCCGACTATGCGCTTGTTGATGGAAAGAAAATCCATAAAGAAAACTACATCGACATGATTGAACGCGTTAACAAATTTGTTCTTGAAATGGGAAGAAATCCACGCACAGTAGACATCAGATCCTGAGATCCTCCGGACGGTTGAAGTTCCTGAAACTTTCAAGGGACGGATCCAGTCTGATGGCCGGTACAGGGCAGGAGTTCACGGATTCAATGAGCTCCCCCACCCTCCTTTTATTTCTGGATAAGAGCAGCCTTATATCCTCCCTGAGACTCCTTGAGTAAACCGCGTGGAGTGGCTCCAGCCTCCCCCCATTTTCGGGTACTATCACATCACACGAGGACCCCATCTCAGAGAAAACAGCCTTCATGTTAACCATGAATTCACCTGTAATAAGGGGGGAGTCACAGGGTACAAAGAGAGCTGCCCTGGTTGAGATGTTCTCAAGTCCCGTAAGTATACCCCCGAGGGGTCCTAGGCCCGGGACCTCATCAGTAAGCAGGCGGATGGATGGATCAAGGATATCGGCATACATTCCCATCTGGTCTTCATCACGGAATACTGCAAGGACCTCCTGGAAGTGTTCCATGAGCCCCCATGAGATCCTTACTATGAATGGTTCTCCCTCAATTTCAAGGAGGCCCTTCTCTGCACCCATCCTCCTTCCCATACCCCCGCAGAGGATTACTGCAGATTCAAGTTCAGGTCCTGTCATAAAAAAGAATTATTTTAGTGTTGGATAGTTCGGGCTCTCATTGGTTATGAGAAGGTCGTGGGGGTGGCTCTCCTTGATACCGCTTGAGGTTATCCTGACAAGCCTTGCCTTCTCCTTCATCTCATGAAGGTTCGCTGCGCCGCAGTATCCCATGGATGCCCTGAGACCACCGATAAGCTGGAACAGCACCTCATTCACCGTGCCCCTGTAGGGTACAACACCCTCAACACCCTCAGGGACGACCTTGGTGTGCTTCATGTGCCCCCTGGGTTCCTGGAAGTACCTGTCTGTACCGGCACCTATGCCCCCGGTCATGGCACCCAGGGACCCCATTCCACGGTACTGTTTATATTTACGGCCGTTCATGACAACAACATCCCCCGGGGCCTCATAGGTACCTGCAAGGAGGTTGCCGAGCATCACACAGTCTGCGCCAACTGCTATGGCCTTTGCTATGTCACCGGAGTACCTTATCCCTCCGTCCGCTATTACAGGGACATCGTACTCTGCTGCAACATCAGCAACCTCGGCGATGGCTGTGAGCTGGGGCACTCCCACCCCTGCGATTATCCTGGTGGTGCACATTGAACCGGGACCTATGCCCACCTTGATGCCGTCAACGTCCTGTGCGATGAGGTCCTCGGCGGCCTCTGCAGTTGCAATGTTACCCACTATGAGGTCTGCGTCTATCTCCCTCTTCATTTTCCCGGCATTCTTAACAAGGTTCATGTTGTGTCCATGGGCGCTGTCAATGGCCAGTATGTCGGCGCCTGCCTCATCAAGGGCCCGGGCCCTTTCAAGGTCAAAGGGTCCTGTTGCAGCCGCAACCCGGAGGTAGCCCTCAGGGTCCCTTGAGGCGTTGGGGTACCTTTTCCTTTCAAGGATGTCCTTCATCGTCAGGATACCCACTATCCGGCCGTCCTTGACAACCGGCAGTCTTTCAACCTTGTTCTCATATGCAATGTCAAGGGCCTCTGAAGGGGTTATTGATTCATCCACAGTCACAACGTCCCTTGTCATGACCTGGTCGACCTTCCTGTCTGCATCTGAGTTGAATATTGGTTCAATGTCCCTCCGGCTTATGATTCCTATGACAATTCCATCCTCAACCACCGGAAGTCCGCTTATCTCCTCCTGATCCATTATCTCATGGGCTTCCCTCAGGGTTGAATCAGGGGAGATGGTTATAACGTCCCTTATGGTAAGTTCTCCGGATCTTTTAACCTTCTTAACCTGTTCAACCTGGTCCTTTATGCTCATATTCCTGTGGATGACCCCGATACCCCCCTCCTGTGCCATGGCTGTGGCCATCTCGTACTCGGTGACCGTGTCCATGGCGGAGCTTATGATGGGTATCTTGAGTTCAATGTTCCTTGAGACCCTGCCGCCGGTTTCAACGTCCTTTGGTTCCACATATGATGCCTGGGGAAGAAGGAGGAAATCATCAAATGTGTAACCGGTTTCTGCTTCCTTTAATTTTTTCAGATACATGCTACCCTCCCACATAATTCAGAGGCTGTTTATAAGCTCCTTAAGTTCCCTTACAGCGTCCCTGTGAATCCTGCCTGTGTTACGGTCTCCGCCGACGCATGCAGCCCCCCTGATACCAACAACATCGCATCCAATCTCCTTCAGGGGCTTCAGGTGCTCCCTTCCAACCGAACCTGCAAGGGCTGATTTCAGGCCATGTTCAGATGCCATTGAAACGAATGATTCAAGTTTATCCATGTCCATGAAATCAAAGAGTGTTTTACCATCCTTAACTGCGGTGTCAAGCATTGCAAGGTCGGCTCCAGAGTCAGCTGCCACCCCGGGTATCTCCATGGGGTCAACTGCACCGACACGGTGGGCGTCTGCATATCCTGCTGCAACGACTATCGCGTCTGATTCATCCTTCACGGTCCTCACAACGTTCTTCATGACATCCACAGCCTCATCATAGTTCCTTGTACCGTAAAGGCCCACCTTTATGTAGTCCGCCCCTGATACAAGGGCACCCATGGCTGCAAGTGAAACCGTCCCTGGCTTGTAGGGTACATCACCCAGGGTTGCGCTTACCAGCATGTTATCAGGGGTCATTTCACGGACCTCCCTTATCACCCATGGGAAGTTAGCCCCCAGGGAGCCCTCGGATGGGTTCTTAACATCAACTATGTCTGCACCGCCTTCTATGGCTTCAAGTGCCTCTTCAGTGTTAATTGGACTTATCAATAGAAGCAATTCAATAACCTCCTGGTAAAAATTATGGAATGATATTCCCGAGAAACCATGACATGATAATTTTTTATTTTATCTAATGGAGCACCCTTTTATATCTTTCTTTTCAGAGGGGTGAACCCCTTTTCCTGATCCTCTCAGCTATCTCCCTGTGGGCCCTCCTGCTTAACCCCTCCCTCTGACACTCGGCCCTCACCATCTCAACCAGATCGGCCGTTGGCAGTGACACCGGACATTTCTCGGTGCAGAGCCTGCAGAGGGTGCACATGTAGAGCCCTGACTCCACAGCACCCTCCCCATCATCAAGGTAACGCCTGAGCACTGCACCCCTGCCTCCAAGGTATCCCCTGTACCCGAAGCGGTTCCCGACTGACCCGTAGACGGGACAGCTGACTATGCAGCTGCCGCAGCCAATGCAGAGGAGTGACTCGGCCGGTGCAGATGACCTCCCGTTATCGAGGGCTATTGCAACAACCCTGTCCGGACCATACATTCCCCTTATGAGCATTTTCTCTATATCCGCAGTTTTGGATGGCCCTGAGATTACATTTATGTAGGATGGGACCCTGGTACCTGTTGCATAGACCGTTTCAAGTTTCACAACCGATACTGCATCCTCAAGGGTGGGTACCAGCCTGTCAATCCCGAAGACCATGATGTGGGTGTCCATCAGTGAGAGTCTTCCAATGTTCCCCTCGTTATGCACGATGACCGCTGACCCGTCATATGCCGCAACCGAGTTGGCTCCCGTGATGCCTGTACTGCAGGATTCAAGCCGTCTGAGGACATCGGATTTAACCGCTGCCATTATCTCAAGGGGATCATCAGCCACATGGACCCCCATCTTCTCCCTTACAATCCCTGCTATTTCACCTGTGCTGAGGTGGAGGGCTGGTCCCACAGGGTGCGCGGGTCTGCTTTCCCCTGCCAGCTGCAGTATACGGTCCCCCAGGTCTGTTTCAACAACCTCCATCCCCCTATCCCTCAGGTGCCCTGAGAGTCCTATCTCTGAGAGTGCGTTTGATTTTGACTTTGCAACGGCATCCTCACCCGCCACGATCCCTGATATAAGGCTGCATGCCTCATCAGCATCCGCTGCAAGGTGAAACTCAACACCATTTTCAGTGAAGGTCTTCCTGGCAGCCCTCAGGAGTTTATCCATATTCCTGACAGATTCCTTCCTGATTCTGGTGACCCTGTCCCTGAGTTCCTGGATTTCAGGTTCATCAAGGAGTTTGAGGCGTCTTTCATCAAGTTTCCTGAAGGACCTCTTCATCTGGATGATGCTGTCCTCATTCATTTCCATGCCTCCCCCTAAGGGCCCTCTCCATGAGTTCTGTTATGTCAAGGACCTCGACTGTGTCTGATTCAAGGTTGAGTCTGCAGAAGGGGCATGCCGTGCACAGTACATCCGCACCTGTCTCCTTGGCCTCCTTAAGGCGCTCAGAAGCCACCTTATCTGATATTTCCGGGTGGGCTGACCTCACACCTCCACCGGCACCGCAGCACCTTGAATCCGCCCCATGGTTCTCCATCTCAACAAGTTCAGCGAATTTACCTATAAGTTCCCTTGGGGCCGATGTCTCTCCTGTGTGCCTTGAGAGGTGGCAGGGGTCATGGTAGGTTACCCTGATGTTGATTTTATTCAGATCCAGTCTCCCCGATTCAATGAGTCCCAGGAGGAGCTGTGAGATATGCTTCACCCTTACAGTGTACCCCTCCCGGGCGTAGTCTGTCTTAAGGGTCCTGTAACATCCGGCGCATGAGACAACAACTTCACTGTCGCCGAGCTTTGCTGCGGTATCATCCATCTGTCTCCTGGCCTCTTCAAGGAACCCTGTTCTAAGTAGAACAGAACCGCAGCATGTTTCATCATCAAGTACCCTGTAATCAACCCCGGCCTCCCTGAGGAGTGATTCCGTGGCATCCGAGATGCTTTTAAGTTTCTCCCTTGCAAGACATCCCCTGAAATAGATCAGCATTCCCATTCTCCTTCCATTCTACCTGTTAAACATTGATTTAATCTAGAACCACATGGCACCTCATCTCAGGCAAACATTCATCATGAACCCGGGGCACTGCACCTATCCATTTCCTTTATGGTGGGTGACCTCCATGAGGATTTCCTCAAGTTTTTCTCCTATGGCGTCTGCACCGTATTCACTGAAAACCTCAGCCCCATCTGAGCTGAGTCTTGAGCGGAGCTTACTGTCTGAGAGCAGGAGTTTGAGTTTATCCCTGAGGTCCCTCCAGTCAGAGGGCCTGAAAAAGAGGCCTCCCCTTCCCTGACTTGCCTCCACCACGGGGGGTATCTCTGCAGCAAGGAAGGGTGTGCCGCAGCCCATGGCCTCAACAACCACCATCCCGAATCCCTCAACAACGCTCGGAAGGCAGAAGACCCATGACTCTGCAACAACCCTCAGGACATCCTCGTGTCTCTCAACAAATCCCCGGAACTCCACGTTCTCATCCGCACCCTCCTGGAGTGCAAGTTCCCTGAGGCTCTCCTCAAGGGGTCCTGTACCGATTATCCTGCACCTTATATCTGGGAATTCATCCCTGAGATCTGCAACCGCCCTTATAAGGTCCTGTATCCTCTTATACTCCACAAGCCTGGAGACGCAGGAGATTGATGGGCCGGGTGTCCTTTCAACCTTCGGGGCCCTGAAGTCCACCATGTTGTGGACAGTTGACACCCTCTGCCAGGGGTACCTTTCAAGGACCTTCCCTGCCGTGTGCCCTGACACCGTGATTATCCTGTCAAATCTTCTTGTGAGGGTGTACCTTTCAAGTACCTCACCCAGGATCCCGGATAATCCAATGTTCTTTATCCATTCACCGAGCCAGACGTCATGGTAGCGTGCAACCGCGGCGGCATTCCTCCTCTCTGCTATCCACCATGCGACGGGGTGGGTTATGAAGTTGTAGCCTATAACCACGTCAGGGTCCAGTTTAAGACCCCTCCTCAGGGCTGAAGCCATGAATCTGAGCCTCCCTGTGATGGAACCCGCCTGAACGTATCTCCTTTCGGGTCCGCACACCATTACCTCCATGTTTCCTGCCCTGTAGTCCCCGGGGTTTTCAGGTGTTCTTGATGTCAGGACCGTGACCTCATGTTTCTCTGATAGCTTCCTGGCCTCATTGTAGGCGCATGCCTCGGCCCCTCCCCTGATATCAAGGTCCTCGCCACCTGGAAAATACTCTGTTACAATGCATATCCTCATCCAAACCACCTGAATAGATGGAGTTCCTGTATCTTGATGGAATATTCCCATTTACACTCTGGAGATGATCAAGTATGCTCCCTGTCCTGATGGAATCCATCATCATCTGAACTAACGTATTTATCCGTACCCACAGAACCCTTATCCATCCACTTCAAGGGGGAGCCGGCTCCGTCTGAAGGACAGGATTTCAGTGTGCCTCCAATCTGTGGACATTCAATCATCTCTATTATCCCTCAGAGCTATCTCATGGACCAGTTCAGTTATCTCCTGCCTCAGGGCCTCTATCATAAGGTAAATTCTGAATAGAAGGTAGTATGCTCCAAGTATGCCTGCTATGAGGAGGAAGTCGAGTCCCCTTCCAATTCCAAGGAGATTGGCGATCTCCGTTGATGATGCAGGGCTCAGGGAGAAGAATATCATTGAGAACCAGAGGATCAGCCAGAGCAGAAGGCCCCCAGGTGATGTCCTGGCCTCCCTGAACCTTATAAGTGATATTATTATGCCGGCTATCCCCACAACTATTCCAATAACCTGATATATCATTTAAATCCTCCTGAAGAGATCCAGGACTAGCTTAAGGAGTATCCGGATCCCCACAGATGTGTTAGTACCCTTGGCTATGGTTTCAGGCGTGTATATCGTTTTTATGTTCACCTCTAACATTTTAAGGTTCTTCCTGCCTATTTCACCGATTATCTCAGAGGAGACACCGTAACCCACATTTCTTATATCCAGGAGGGATGCTGCCTTCCTGGTGAATGCCCTCAGCCCTGACTGTGAATCCGAGACCCTGCAGCCATAGAAGATGAGGGTGAGGAGGTTCATGATGGAGTTACCCATCCTCCTTGATACCGGCATCTCACTGAAGTCCCTGCTGCCTATAACAACGTCTGCTCTGCCATCAAGAAGCGGCTCCAGAACACCACTGATGTCGTCGGGGTCGTGCTGTCCATCGGCATCAAAGGTTACGATGTAGTCGGCCCCCTCAAGGAGAGCCGCCTTTATACCTGTCCTGAGGGCTGCTCCAAGCCCCATATTTATAATGTGGGTGTAGACCGACACCTGCCTGCTTCTGGAGGATATCCGCCCCAGTATCTCAGGTGTTGAGTCCCTTGAGCCATCATCAACCACAAGGACCCTGTAGCCCCTTTCAAGGAGGGATCCGACAACACCTTCAACCGTCTCCTCCTCATTGTATGCAGGTACAACAACCGTTACCTTCCTGGCCACACCATTATCCATGGAATTCCCTTGAAGTAAGTTCATTTCATCTTCATTGCAACTGATGCCACCTTTCTTCCAAGGTTACCTGCTGTTTCAAGGCCCTGGGCGTCCTTCTCCGTGTCTCCCCTGGCTCCCCCGACACCTGTTCCGCCGTAGTGTGCGGTTGGAGCGGCATCACCCACCACAACTGCCTCGTGGATCAGGAAGAAGTTGTGGATGTCGTTGCATGCTGTCTCCTGTCCACCGTTCCTTGAGCCCCCGACGGTGACAGCCCCTCCAACCTTGTCTGAGAGCCTGAAGCCACTCCTGAGGGGTCTTGTGCGGTCCATGAACATCTTTGTCTGGGCAGTAACCGAACCGAAGTAAACGGGGCTTCCTATGATTATACCGTCTGCAGATGCAGCCCTTTCAATCACATCATTGAGGTCATCGTCAATGGCGCATTCACCGGTCTTCTTGCATGAATCACATGCCCTGCACGGGTTTATATCAAGTCCCGCAAGCCTTATAAGTTCAGTTTCAGCACCACGGTCTTCTGCAGCCCTCAGTGCCTCCCTTAGAAGTATCTCAGTGTTACCGTTTTTCCTCGGGCTTCCACAGATCCCTACAACCTTAACCATATTCATTACCTCCATAAGCTGATATCAGAGTGGACCCACGTCCGGTTTGCCCTCACGCATACCCATACCCGCCTGTCTGGTCATCTTCTCAGGTTTGAACAGCATCATGATGAGGTTCTGGGCATGCTCCCTTGCCCTGTTATCTGCAAGGACCTTGAGCTCCTCGGGGTCCTCCTCCTCATCTTCATGTACAAAGACCTCAAGTATATGTCTGTTTGTCATGAGCTGTGCCTGTATAAGGCCTGTTGATGCTTCATGGGCGCATACCTTGTCCTTCTCTTCCGGTCCCGGCATCCCCAGGGCCATTACAATCTCACACCCCTCCTCCTCTATCAGTTTCTTGCATGCAACAGGAAGGTCCTTTATCCCGGGGACGGTCCTCCTTATTATCTTTATACCTGTGGTGTGCTTCTTAAGTTCATCCATTGCAGCGCCACCCATATCGTACCTTGCGAATGTGGTATCACATATACCCACCCTTATCATGGTATCACCTCTCTACATCAACCTTTCACGGAGCTTCCTCCGGGCCTCACCGATTGTAAGGGGGTAGTCACCGAACTGGATGTCGTCCTCCTTCTGGAGTATCTCAATGAGGTGTGCTATCCGTGGGAGGCGGAGGTCCGCGCCCCTTACCGTCTCTATGTCCGAGAAGACACTGTGGGGTGTGCCCTCACTGATTATCTCACCATTACTTATTATATACACCCTGTCAGCATATAATGGTGTCATGTCAACGTCATGGGTTGATATTATTATGGTCATCCCTGCATCGTTGAGTTCATGGAGGAGTCTCAGTATCTGTGATGCCCCCCGGGGGTCAAGGCCGGAGGTTGGCTCATCAAGGACCATTATCTCAGGTTCCATTGCAAGTATGCCGGCTATTGCAACCCTCTTCTTCTCACCGCCGCTGAGGTGGTGCGGGGGCCGGTCCTCATATCCTGCCATGCCAACCCTTTCAAGGGATTCCCTGACCCTTCTTTCCACCTCATCCTCAGGGAGCCCCATGTTCAGGGGTCCGAAGGCAACGTCTTCAGCAACCCTTGGTGCGAATAACTGGTCATCAGGGTTCTGGAATACTATCCCCACCTTCTGACGGGCCCTTGAAAGTCCTGATTTACTGTAGTCGATCTCCTCACCATCCACCACCACCCTACCCGAGGTTGGTCTCAGTATCCCATTGAAGTGAAGGAAAAGTGTTGATTTACCGGCGCCGTTGGGGCCAAGGAGGGCTACCATTTCCCCCTTCTCTGCATGGAAATTTATTCCCCTGAGGGCCTCTGTGCCATCCGGATAGGTGTATGTGATGTCCACTGCCTCGATAATCCTCATGTTCACACCGTCATCATTGTTGGATTAACTATTGAGTTACTCCAATTTAAGTGTGCAGCACCCATACTGCATCAGAAGAAAAGGTTCAGAAGATGGTTAACCTTGAGGTTAAGATTACGCCAAGGACCAGGAGTCCGTCGAAGAGTAGAAGAAGGGCCAGTTCCCCTGGACTTGTGGATGTCTGTTTCCCCATGGAGGGGAGGTGTCCCTGGTAGCACCTTGACTCCATGGACCTGTAGAGTGCCTCGCCACGGAGCCATGATCTTATAAAGAGGTTCCCTGCAAGCAGTCCAAGGGACCTGTAGGAGTTCCTGATGCCGCTGTATCCGAGTCTGGTGTCCTGGGCATGGTACATTACAGACGCCTCCTCAAGGAATATGAATACTGACCTGTACATGAGGAGGGCTATCTCGGTGAATGCCCTGGGGACCCTTAGTCTTTCAAGTTCCTGGAAGATCTCATTGAGGGGTGTTGTGAGGGCAAGGAATGCGAGGCAGCTGAAACCCCCCATTATCCGTGAGAATACCAGTAAACCCGTGTTCAGACCATCACTGTAGACTTTAATACCCATCAGGCTCCATGCGGGGTTAACACCGAAGAATAAAGCCATGAGTATCAGTGTGAGCAGTCCGAAGCCTGCCGGGACTGCTGCGAATTTCAGGTAGTAAGATGGAGGGATGTCTGCAAGTAGGAGGATGATGAGGGTCATGAGGACTGCGACAGTAAAGGGGATCAGCGGAGCGGGTGATGCCAGGGATATTATCATGGTGATGAGGGCCAGGGCCATTTTAAAGCCCGGGCTGGTGTTTCTGAGTCCGTTGGTATGTGCATAGTAATCCACAGAGACGTTCATGTGCATGTCCCCATAAAATGTTTTATTCGGAGGCTCCGCGCCCCCTGTAGTATCCGAAAACGTATCCTATTATGAGTGCTCCGATGGCTGCCTGGACAGCGAAGAGGAGGCTCTCTATCTCACCGCTTGGAGGTTCCCATATCGGTTCAAACCATGGCTCATAGCCTGTTTCGGCTATGGCGTCACCTGCACTGTCATCCGCACCTCCAAAGTAGCCCTCCTCCTCGCCAAGGCCGCTGTAGATTATGAGGGGGAGTACGCTTATTATAACAACAGCAAGGATCATCACTAAGTGTCTCTTCTCCATTTTTCAGGCCTCCTGTCCTGGTGATGGTTTCCCCATTAACTGGAGTTTCTCCATGATGTCGGGTTTGAGTTTCAGTATGTTCTCGAATATGACAACCGTCAGGAGTCCCTCTGCAACTGCCAGGGGGAGCTGTGTGTAGGCGAATATCACCATGAACTTCATCAGGGCCTCTGAGAAGCCGGGGATGGGGAATGCCATGGCCAGCTGAACCGAGGTTGTGACGTAGGTCATGATGTCCCCGAGGAACGCTGCAAGGAAAACAGCAACCGAGGATGAAAGGCCCTTACCTGCCAGCCTGTAGATGCCCCATGCAAACAATGGGCCGATGATACCCATTGAGAAGACGTTTGCCCCCAGTGTTGTGAGTCCGCCGTGGGCAAGGAGAACAGCCTGGAATATAAGTACGATGAGTGCCATTACAGATGTGACTGCGGGTCCAAAGAGCACCGCCCCGAGACCGTTACCCGTGGGGTGTGAGCAGCTCCCTGTTACCGATGGTAGTTTAAGGGATGATAGTACAAACATGAATGCACCGCTCACTGCAAGTAGTGGTTTTGCCTCTGGATTCTCATCCGAAATCCTGATTATCCTCATGATACCGTAGATTATAACCGGTGCTGAGATAAGATACCAAAAGAGGCACCACTGCCATGGTAGAAATCCTTCCATGATATGCAATTTATCACCTTCTTGAATCCTGTTAAAGTAAAATTTAATATCTCAGTATATAATATTTTCTATCAACTCTGATGTTAATTAAAGGTTTCTTGAGAACCGGTGTCCCTGAAAGAAGGAACTCCCAGGAGTAGTTAAAACACTTAATAGAGGGGACATCCAATAATTCACATCATGGACGTTAAAAACATGATTATACTGGCAATGGACCTCATGGACCTTGATGAAACACTGAGGGTCGCCGAGGATGTTTCAGGTTACATCAACACCATCAAGATAGGCTACCCCCTTGTCCTGTCAGAGGGTCCGGATGTAATGGGCGCCTTCAGGGAGAACTTTGACTGCAGGATAATAGCTGATTTTAAGGTTGCTGATATTCCAGAGACCAATGAGAAGATATGCGCTGCAACATTCAGGGCAGGGGCCGATGCAATCATAGTCCATGGATTCACGGGACCTGACAGCTTGACATCCTGCATGCAGGTTGCGGATGAAATGGGAGGGGATATCTTCCTCCTTACCGAGATGTCCCATCCAGGCGCCGAGATGTTCATACAGGGTGCTGCGGATGATATTGCAAGGATGGGGGTTGATCTGGGCGTCAGGAACTTCGTAGGACCCTCAACAAGGATAAACCGTCTTTCAAGGCTGAGGGAGATAATAGGTGATGACTCCTTCCTGATATCCCCTGGTGTGGGTGCCCAGGGCGGTGACCCGGCAGAAACACTTGAATTCGCAGATGCCATAATCGTTGGGAGATCAATTTACCTTGCAGATAACCCTGAAGCCGCTGTTAAAGGGATAATAAAATCAATAAAGGGTTGAATATCCCCCATTTCCCAACGTGACCTTTTCCTTCATAAAGGGACCGCCCATAATGACAGAATGGCCTTATCTGCAGCTTCAAAGGATACCTGTTAAAGGAACCTAAGACCCTTTACGGATGCCGATCCTGCCTGCAAGTTCATAGGCTGCCTCAAAGAGCAGGAAGAATATAAATGTTTCGGGTCTGAAGCCCGTGCCCGCAGCCATCCCGCCCAGGGATAGAAGAGCAAGGATGGCCACCGCAATTTTAAGTGAAAATCTGTATCCAAAGAATACTCTGAAAAAGGGTCCCCTGCTGTAGATTCCAGGGTTGTCGTTTCCATATTCATCCATGTATGCTGCTGCGGTGCACACGGCAAGCCCTGGAAGCCAGATACCTGGAAGACCTCCAGCCACAAGCACCGAGATGAAGACCATCGCCGCGAGGATGTGGCTTGGACAGTCTATCTTGAGTGAGAGAAGAGTTCCCAGGAATATCCCGAGGAACAGGGAGGCTGCGTCAGGGTCATTGAGTGCTAGGACCCCCACTGAAAGACCGCAGAGGCCCCCTGCCATGAGGCCCTGGAGGCGCTTCCCTGAAACATCCTCTGAGTCATCCGCGGTTTTCATCAGAAATCCTGAAACAGGATAGAGGATCCAGTACATACAATCACATCATAATTCTGCACGTGAGAGGGCCCCTGTAAGTATCAGAGGGAAGAGTGCCGTTGCATCACCTATCACGGTTACAAGGTTTGATCCTGCCCTGGCCTTTGCCCATGACTTTGCCTCCTCAAGGGGGGCCCCGCTGAGGCTTCCTGTTTCACTCCGGTCCATGGTTATCTGGACCGCGGCATCAACACCTCCCCTCAGGATGGTGGATGCCAGGGTGTAGTGCTTTGGGAGGCCCCCGCCAAGTATAACCGCGCCTATCCTCTCTGAGCTGAATACAAGGTCTGAGAGGCTGTGCATGTCCCTGACAGCGTCAAGGCACACCCTGTTATCCTGGGTGTACATCCAGAGCTGAAGTCCCAGCATGCTGTCAATGAGTCCCGGGGCATAGACAGGGACCCCCCTCTGATGGGCTGTTGCTATTATCGATTCATCATCGGATATGTAACCCCCGATTTCATGTAGCAGTTCCTGGATGGAGAGGTGGGGCTTTGAACTGAATATACATGAGAATATTTCCTGTATATTTGATTCAAAGACTTCAAAGTCCTCTGACCTTGTATATACATCACCTATACGTCCTATTCCTTCTTCATGGAGCCTTTCATCATCAAAACCTCGGTCCCTGTAGTGTGCGCCCCCGAAGGCCTCCAGGAGGTCATGGGTTATGTTGGCCCCGCTTGTGATGAGGGCGCTGATTATGCCCTGATCTATCATGTCCCTTATGATGCTCCTCATACCTCCAGGGACAAGGGGTCCTGCGACGCTCATGAATATGGCCATTTCATCGTCAAGGATCATCCTCTCAAGCAGCCGGGTTGCCCTGTAGACCCTGCCAGCGCCCAGGACACCTGAACGGCCCATCTCCTCTATAAGGTCAGTTATCTTCATTTCTGGTGTAATCTTCATGTGATTAACCTTCAAAATAAACACTCCTCAATTATATGATGGAATAAACAGAATTCATGGGGCCTGAACTATCATCAGCCCCGTCATAGGATATGGTTTTAGGGTTTATAAACCTTGTATCAGATCTTCCTTGTTTTTCACTCGTTTGATATAGGGATACTGGTTTTAGGGTTTATAAACCTTGTATCAGATCCCTGAAAAATCAGTCAAGTCCTGCAATACTGTCCAGGATGTCGGTGCGGGTTATGATTCCTGCCGGTCTCCCCTCCTTATCAGTGACAATAAGGCGGCCGATTTTATGCTTGTTCATGACCTCTATTGCATCTGATATCATCATCTCGGGTTCCACGGTTATAATGTTCTTTGACATTATCTCGGATACCTTCAGTTCCTCTTTATCCTCTGCTATGGATGATGTTATATCACTGAGGGTGACTATACCCGTAACCCGGCCTTCCTCAACTATCGGCGCCCCCTCTATTCCAAGGGATGAGAGTTTTGCTGCGGCCTCCTTTACCGTCATGTCATGGTCAAGGGTTATAAGGTCCTCTGTTGCAACTTCCCTGACCGTCCTTTTGGGTATGCTCCTTATTGCGGTGGTGTCAAGGAGTATTATGTTGTCCATGTCATCCCTTCCAACCACGACGCCGTCAACAACGAGTTTGTTGACCGGTGTGGGGCCTATCCTTACCCTGTCACCGAGATCAAGTTTTCTTATGCTCCCCACCAGTTTTATGGCGGCCTCGCATTCACCGGGATCGGGTATGCTGGTGAACTCTATCTTGGCCACGGAAAGGTCATCTATCCTCTCACCACCCCTGTATATCGGTACTGCTGTTTCCCTGCCTGTAGATGAGATGTTGAGGTGATGGTAGGCCTTTATGGTGGGTTTGTATCCGCCCCTGGGCCCTGGAACCCCCTTTACCAGTCCAAGGCTGCGCAGGGACTGCATCTGATTTCTTATTGTCCCTGGGTTGCGGTTCATTATCGCGGCTATCTCCTCCCCCTTTATGGACTTTCCGCCTGAGTTCCTGTAGAGGTTGATGAGTGTCTGGAGTATCTCCTTCTGAACAGAGGTAAGCATTCTAACACCTGAATCTATTATGAATAATAATTATAATTTATGATTAATATGTTTTTTTATTATATATACTTGATTCTGATAATCTGTTAATCTTCATCAAGTTTTTTGTCCCTCCTGAAGTATATGCAGTGAGAAGGGTTTCCCGGGCCCCTTGGATGCCTGCAGTACACCTTAACCTCCATGGTATCCTCAAGAACAGCCTCACATCTATAAACACATTCCGGACATTCACCGGTGGCTGATATTATTCTGAATCCTTCCCGGGACTTCATAATGATCCTCTTAAGAACGATAACCATTTTATTTAAATTCAATCCTAATATATGTTGGGGGTTGTACTGCTGGCTGATAATCTAAAAACCCTGGACATTAGATGGGGGGGAATGAAGGTGTCTATCAAGAAAAGACATGAGATTATAGCATCAATGGTCTACAGTGACCTTAAGGAAAAGGACCTGGCAAGGGAGGAGGATAAAGAAATCTGCATGCAGGACATAATGTACCATCTCCAGTATCTTGACGAGGCCGTTAAAAATTCAAGTCCAGCACTCTTCAATGACTATGTGCTCTGGGCAGATATGCTTCTATCAAACCTTGGACTCCCTGAAGAATGCCTGAAGGGCTCCCTGCGAAGCATCAGGGATGCTATACTAACCCTTGATCCTGAATACGCAGAAACTGCATCGGAATATCTTGAAGAATCCCTTAAAATCCTTGAAATGGAGCACCTTTCAGAGAGCTATATCACAGATCAGCCCCTGAAGGAACTTGCAGAGAAATACCTTGACCTTGTCCTCAGCACAGAGGCTGGAAAAGCCAGAGAGCTCATACTTTCATCCCTTGATTCTGGTGTGAAGGTCCATGACATCTACCGCTATGTTTTTGAACCGGTACAGCATGAGATCGGAAGGCTCTGGCAGATAAATCAGATCTCGGTTGCCCATGAACACTACTGCACATCCGTGACACAGATGATCATGTCAGAACTCTACCCCTACATCTACAGGGCCTCCGAGAGGAAGGGGCTGAAGCTTGTTGCCGCCTGTGTAAACAATGAGCTTCATGAAATCGGAATAAGGATGGTCAGTGACTTCTTTGAGATGAACGGCTGGGACTCTGTTTATCTTGGAGCAAACACACCCCCCGATGACATAAAGGGGATGGTGGGTGAAACAGAACCTGAAGTCCTGGCAATTTCAGCAACAATGACATTCAACATAGGCCATGTGAAGGAAATAATAGATAAAGTAAGGGAACTTGAATCTGAGCCGGCTGTAATGGTAGGAGGCTATCCATTCAACATCGACACCTCCCTCTGGAAAAAGGTTGGTGCAGATATGCATGCAGTTAACGCATCAGGAGCAGTTAAGGTGGCTGAGGAGTTCCTTGGAGTCGAATGAAGGTTCAGAAAAAACCTGTTAAGAAGGTGCCATCATCACGGGATGTCTTAAAAATCCTCCTATGCTATGCATAGATTGAATAGGTGCGAATTATGGTGGACGTTAAAGGAATTTTCCTGATCCTGGACCAGGGCGGCATCATAGAGAAAATTGTAAACTATGGGGCTGATATTCCACTGGAAAAGGGTTCTTTTCTTAATATACTTGACACTGGAAGTCATGAAAAGGCCTCAAGATTTATAAATGAGATCAGAAATAAAAAAGCCGCCTATGACTGGGAAATGAACCTGAAAAACCTTGAAGTGTATCACTTTTCCGGTTTCAGTGACGGGGAACGGATCTATGTTGCTGGTTCGCCTGAAAGGGATGGTATGATAAGGATTTACCGTGCAGTTGAGATTGAAGCACCATGGAGGGGTGGTTTAACGGCCGCGAAGAAGGCTGATGTCAATATTGAACTTTTCAACGAACTCACCAGACTGAACAATGAGCTTTCATCAGCACGAAGAGAACTCTTAAAGAAGAATGCTGAACTTGAAAGGGCCCTTGAAGAAAAGGAAATGCTTCTGAGGGAAATAAATCACAGGGTCAAGAACAACCTCATGATTATCTCAAGCCTCCTGAACCTGCAGTCAAGGTATGTGAAGGATCTTGATGACCTCATGCTCTTCAAGGAGGCTCAGACAAAGGCCAGGTCCATGGCCATGCTCCATGAGAGACTCTACCGTTCAGGGAAACATAAGCGAGTTGAATTCGGAGAGTACCTTCAGGGACTCTTAAAGGACCTCTACTACAGCTTCGCCCATGAAAGGAAGCTTAAACTTGAAACTCATATAGATGATGCTGAACTTGATATAAACACCGTTGTTCCACTGGTACTTATACTGAACGAGCTATTCACAAATGCGGTGAAGCATGCTTTTCCAGGTGAATCTGAGGGGACGGTGAGCGTATCCTTTAGGAGGATGAACGGAACCTACAGGCTTGAATTCAGGGATGATGGTGCGGGGCTGCCGGAGGGTTTCGACTGGGAGACCTCACCGACAATGGGGATGCAGATCATAAGAAGCCTCGCAGAACAGTTAAACGCCGATTTAAACGTCACGTCTGATAACGGGACCTGCTTCTCCATTGAATTCAGGGACTGGGAAGGCTGAGTATCCTCTGCTACCAGAGCCACATGAAAAATAATATAATATGAAATCATAATCTTTAGGAGATAACCCTGAAGGAACAGTTAACATGGTTGGAAGCGTTTATATAATCGCGGTCCGTGCATTGATTGAGGACGGTGACGGGAGAATTCTCCTTATAAAAAGATCGTCAAACTCCAAGACAAACCCCTCAACATGGGAACTGCCCGGAGGTAAGGTGGGTGCGGGTGAATCCCTTGAGGAGGCCCTTAAAAGGGAGGTGAAGGAGGAGACAGGCCTTGAAATTACTCCCCACCAGGTTGTGGGTGTTGCTGAGCAGAAGTTCCCGGTTATAAATGCCATACATATCATAATGAGGTGCAGTGCCGGTGGAGAGGTGGAACTGAGCCATGAACATGAGGGCTTTGCATGGGTTGAGCCGGGGGACATTGGCAGTTATCAGCTGGCAGACTGGCTCAAAGATTTTATGGAGAAGAACCTGAATCAAGGAACTGTTGAAGAGGATTCGGGGCTTAAAAGAATTATTGGTTTGATGAAGGGGTTCAGGAGGTGACTCAGTCAAGAGAAACCTTCCTGACCTCTATTTTACATGTGCCTCCGGCACAGTACTCAAAGACGTATCCACAGTTACTGCACTTTATGGCGCCTACGATTTCCTGGTCCTCAGGTATCCCTGCTTCTTTAAGCTTCTCCTTTTTCTGCGGGTGTTTAACCGTTGAAACATCCTTATCCACAGCTCCGCATTCAGGGCATGGTTTCTTCAGATCCTCGACCCTCATAACATCACCTGTTCGTATTCTATAAAACAATATGCACCTTCCATCATATAAAGGTTCACATACAGATAACACTACGGTGATAGTATGGAAGTCCTTGAAGCCATAAAGACAAGACGCAGCATAAGGAAGTACCAGGAAAGGGATGTGCCCGATGAACTCCTGCAAAGGATCCTTGAGGCTGGGATGTGCGGACCATCAGCAGTGGACCAGCGGCCCTGGCACTTCCTGGTGGTAAGGGATAAGGAGATGCTCAGGAAGATCCCGGAGGTGCACCCCTACGGTGCAATGGTGAAGGACGCGCCGGTTGCAATAATAGTATGCTGCGATACAGGGCTTGAAAAGTTCCCTGGTTTCTGGGTACAGGACTGCTCAATCGCATCACAGAACATCCTCCTTGCAGCCCACTCCCTGGGACTTGGAGCCGTATGGACAGGAGTATACCCCCTTGAGGACCGTGTTGAGGGTATAAGGGAGCTCTTCGGGATACCGGACCATGTCATCCCCTTCTCAGTAATACCCATCGGATACCCTGCAGAAGACCCGGGTACAAGGGACCTCTTCGACCCCGACAGAATACACCATGAAAAATGGTAGTTAAACTCCAAGCTTAGATGATCATGGAATATGATGTATAAAGAAACCTCAAATGACCCATGAATGATATCTGAGATCTGCACAGATCCAGTGGTCGGCAGGTTAAAAAGGGACCGCAAGAGATTTGAAAAAGAAGTAGGATAATTCAGCACATCAGGTGAAACCATGAAGAAGATAATTCTAGGATTGCCAAAGGGTAGTTTGAATAATGTTAACAGGGGTAACACCTACAGGCTCTTCACAGACGCCGGCTATGAAGTTAAGGGATATGAGCCCGGCCGTGAGGAGAACGAGATTGAGATAACAAATGACCCCGAGATAAAGGCCTATCTTACAAGGCCCCAGAGCGCCCCCGTTGAACTGAACCGCGGGATGCTTGATATTGCAATAATAGGAGAGGACTGGGTCCGGGAAGAGTCCATAAACAGTGGTGATGAAAGCATAAAAAAGATAGGTGACCTTGACTATGGCCAGACAAGGCTCATAGTTGCGGTGCCCATGGACGACCCCTACAGTTCCCTTGAGGACTTCTTCCTGAAAAACAGGGAACGTGAAACCCCGATACTCTGCTTCACAGAGTACCCCAACCTGACAAGGGACTTCTTCATGAAGAACCCCGGCTACAGGGAGGTCTTCGGTGACAGCATCCCCGTGGTTCAGATAAGGGGCCTCCGTGACGGTGACAATGAGATGGTCCAGATAATAAACTCTGACGGTGCAACCGAGGTCTACATTGCCAAGGGCGCCGACCTCATAGTGGACAACACCCAGACAGGTAGCAGCCTCCGGAAGGCGGGTCTCAAGATAATAGACACCATAATGGAGTCAAGCGCAGGCCTGTATGCCGGCCCATCATGCACCGGTGAAAAAATGGAGAAGGCAGAGATGATATTCAAGCAGCTCTACGGGGCGACCAAGGCCAGGAAGTACTTTGATGTTAAGTTCAACATAGCAAACCACCGGGCCGGTGATGTGGCTGAATTCCTTGTATCTAAGGGTTACTGCTCAGACGAACCAACAGTTGTAAGTGGCAGTGAATTCTCACAGATAAACGTCCTCATAGAGAAGAACAGGTTCCCTGAGATGCTCGAAGAAATAAAGGGGTTCGGTGCATCGGCCATAGTCCGGGAAAACGTGAAACAGTACATAGAATAGTTAATGATATGGGGGTGTGACCTGCACACCCTCAACTGAAAAAATTTTTCATTAAAGTGTGTATAAAATAAAAAATTTACTCTGAAGCCCCCTCCTTTTTGAGGATGCTGTTGAGTGACCTCAGCAGTTCAAGGTCCTCCTCAGAGTCTAAACTTGCTGTCTTGTTCTTACTCCCGCAGTGGGGGCATATATCGTTTCCATCAATCCATGGTTCGCCACATATCATGCACTTCTGTTCTATCTCAGGAACCAAATTATCACCATTCCAGTAGATCAGAAAAAAATCGGGACTTAAATGTAGACCCTCATCTTATATAACATTTTCTGAAAAACTATTTTAGAATTATGAAAGAGATTATCAGTCAGGTGATGGCTTGCAGCTGAACAAAATTTTTCTTCTTGCAGCTGGCATATTAATTTTTTCAGTGGCGATAGGTGATGTCAGCGCAGCGGAGATATTCCTCACCTCAGACTGCATATCCTGTAATAAAACATGTGACGTTGAAAGCCTCAACCTCATAGCTGAATCCATAGAAAACCAGAGCGAGCACACTGTCAAGGTGGACCCCCTCGCCCCGAAGCCCGGTGAAGGGGGAAGAGCCGTGTCCAGTGCACCTGATAATGGCGTGGCGATTTACCTTGCAGCCTCCTGCCCGGCGGCGATGATGGAGATTGTGAAGCTTGCCAGCATATCCTCAAAGGGCGTCATATTCGTCAATACAGGCAGCCTCGACCTTAAAAAAACCCCTCTCCTCAGAAGGGCATGGGATGATAGCTTCTCAAACAGGTACTTTGCAGGTATAAAGGACCCCTACAGGTTCCTTACATCTGCAGGTGTGAGGATAATACAGCCCAATGTTGACTGTCCTCATGGGTCCTGGGAGGATAAGTGCCGGTTCATCGCATCTGAGACAATCAGGATACTGGATGAGAACCCTGCAATTACATCATGCAATGGAAGGTTCTATAACACCCAGCTGATAGCATACCACAGCGTTGACCCTGCAAGGATGGCCATGGCGGCGGATGGGATATACAGGACAATCAGTTCCGGGAAGAAACTGAAGAGCAGTTACTATGGCTACAGCCCCCAGAACTTCCTCCTTATGGTCACAGACTACATGAACGGACCCATAAGACCCCTGAATGTTAAAGGACCCCTTAACTCTGGTGTAAAAACCACCTTCAGGGGTTACATCTCAAGAAAGGAATACCGGAGCATTGCAGAGAACATTAACAGTTACATGAGGACGTATCTCAGGGCCCCCAGCTACATAAAGTTCAGGGAAAAGGTGATAGGCTACAGGACACTCCTCAGGATGTACTCAGGTATTGTAAGAACCCACACATCAAGTAAGAGGATGCAGCTTCCCTCTTCAGTGAAAATCTAAATTCTTTATTTTTTCATTTTTTGACCATACTCCATGAGACCCCAGTAAAAGCCCGCTCATTCATTAACTGTGAAATCCCATGAAACCAAGGCCAAGCCCCGGTAAAAGCCCGATCTTTTCATTTTTTGACTGCTGAACCCGCGACACCGACTTCTCAATGAAAAACCTATTATATCCTTCCAACAGGGGCCATGTAGATGGCAAACTCCTCATCACCGTCAACACCAAGGACCTCATCAAGGTACTCCTGGTCATAGGCTCCAACAGCACATGTACCAGCCCCTATGGCCTCACATGCAAGGTAGAGGTTCTGGCAGACGTGGCCCGCGTCCATGAGTATCACCCTGTGGGCTGCAAGGCCATACCTCCACTCCATCCGGTAGGGTATGGTGGTCCATATGAATGTGACCGCGGATTCACCCGTGAACCTCTGCTGGAAGGACGCCTCAATTATCCTATCTGAGAGCCCTTCATCACGGTATTCTACCATAAGGCTGTGTGTTGATGGGATGTACCTGTAAAGTCCCTGATCCAGGTCATCAACGTTGAAGACCGCAAGGTAGGTCTCGAAGGTGTGTCTGCATCCGGCAGATGGCACGTTCCTGAAGGCCGTGGGACCTGAGACCATCCTTATTCCCTGGGTTGCCCATAGAAGGAATGATAGTTCCTCAAGGGATAGTGGAGCGTCCCTGTAGCTTCTCCTGCTCATCCTGTTCCTTATGCAGCTTACGATGTTAACGTCAATGACCTCGGCCCAGTCACGGACCGGGAGATCAATGAGCTCTGCATCGGATGGCACAGGTTTTTCAAAGGGTGGTGCCTCAACACCCATGCTCTGCGGAGTCCTTGAGAAATCCACCCTCTTCCTTATACTGTCCTTGAGGAAGTAGCGGTTCCTTTCAATTTCATTCAAGCCAGGTCACCTCCAGTAAGTATGATGAGCATCTAAAGAATAAATGCGTGCATCCCACTGATTAAACCTTTACAAGGATCTCATTTTTCCTCATAAACCCTGGTACAGCAGGGTGGTTGTACTGCGCCACTATGAATCTTGACCCTGGCTCAATGGAATTTTTCCTGAGCCACTCCCTGAGTTCAGCTATCTTCTCCCGGGCCATCCTGCTGTTAACCCTGCCTGAAAACCTGTAGGCTGCCATGCGCTGATTCCTCTCCTCCCTGAAGCTTATACGATCATCCACCGGTTCAGGGAGTGTTTCAAGGGTATATTTTGATGGCATGGTAAATGATATCCGGTAGGTGCCCTCCTCCACATCATCAGGGACCTCCTCTGTAACAGGTACCGTCATGGGTATCCTCTCAGAGGAGCCCCTCTCAACAATGGTCACCGGTGATGTCATAGGGAGTTCCTCCTTCCTCCTGTTGTTCCCGAATATGTAATCTGCAAGTATTGAAAATCCCTTCAGCAGGGCGTCCCTGAAATCCCCCTCAACATCAACCTGGGCCAGTATGTATCCAGGGTAGAGTCTTATCTCAAATTCTCCATCCTTCACTTCAACATGATAATCCGGACTCTCGGTCAAGATACAGCCCCCCATTATGATATTATTATTTATATGCATCCCCTATATCTAGTTACATGATGTGGATAGTGCATGCATACTGTGATCTCTGCATGGCAAAAAGGACCCTTGAGGTTGAAGGGCGAACTCCACCCTACCATATAGGTGACAGGATAGAGGAATGTCCATGCGGAGGCGGTTACGTTGTTGAGGAGATAATAGAGGTCTGAAAATGAATTTAGAGGAAATTCTGGCAGAATGTCCTGTCTGCGGGTGCCGGGACAAGGTTGTTAAGAGGAGATTCATGGATGAACATAAATCCAGGACATCCATGGAGGAGATCGTCTGTGAAAAGTGCGGCCATGTCTTTGAAACTGCAGATTAGGTGATCCCATGGCGTTTCATGTTATGATCATCCCATCCATGAACTGCCCCTCCGACTGCAGTTACTGCTGGGGCGTGGACCGTGACTCAAAGGTCATGGACATTGAAACCATAGGGGATACCGTTGAATGGCTCCGCGGATTCAGGGATGAACCTGCAACCTTCACCTTCCATGGAGGGGAACCCCTCCTTGCAGGTTACGATTTCTACCGTGAGGCCCTCAGGCTCATATCAGAGGAGCTCTCATTTCTAAGACCTGCCTTCGCCATACAGACGAACCTCTGGCTCATGACAGATGAACTGGCAGAACTCTTTGCAGAGTACAGCATACCCATAGGTTCAAGTCTTGACGGACCTGAGGAGCTCAACGACTTCCAGAGGGGTGAAGGATACTTTAAGAAGACCATGCGGGGCTATGAAATAGCAAAGAGGCACGGCCTGAAGGTCAGCTTCATAAGCACATTCACATCCTATTCAATAAAGAGGAAGGAGGAGGTCTTCAACTTCTTCCTTGAGAACCGGATGAACATGAAGCTCCACCCAGCCCTACCATCCCTTAAAAGTGAGGATCCTGAGGAGTGGGCTATAGGTGCAGAGGAGTACGGTGAACTTCTCCTCTACCTCCTTGATGAGTACCTTGAACACTTCCATGAGATTGAGATACAGAACATTGACCATTTTGCCAAGAGTTCCTTCTTAAGGCGCGGAGTCGTATGCACCCACGCAGACTGCATCGGCAACACCTTCGCTGTGGACCCCTACGGCGACATATACCCCTGCTACCGCTTTGTTGGGATGAAGGAGTACATAATGGGTAACGTGTCTGAAAGGCCCTCCATGGAGGAACTGGAGGAAAGTGAAGCCCTTAAATCCCTTTATCAATGGAGGAGGCTCGTTGATGAGGAATGCGGGGACTGCGACTTCTACAGGTTCTGTCTTGGCGGCTGCCCCTACAATGCCGTGACCATAGAGGACGGGAGGATGAGGATTGATGGTGTTGACCACCAGTGCGAGGCCTACAGGATGATCTTCACCGAAATCAACAGGAGGGCCAACCGGGAATTCCTTGAGTCAGGGATCCTTGGAGGAGAGAAAAAGAAGAGAGGACATGGGGTCCTCGATATAATGATGAAATAGGGGTCTTAAAATCAAAAAAAGGAAGCCCTTGATATGAGGCATTCCCTTAAAACAGGTTTCAGTTTTGGTCTCACCTCAGCCATAATAACAACCCTTGGCCTTATGGTTGGACTGCACTCAGGAACCCATTCAAGACTTGCGGTTATCGGAGGGGTTCTGACGGTAGCAGTAGCGGATGCCTTCTCAGATGCCCTTGGAATACACATTGCTGAGGAGGCTGAGGATAAACATACACACCTGGAGGTCTGGGAGTCCACCATCGCAACCTTTGTAACAAAGTTCTTCTTTGCAATCACCTTCATTATCCCTGTCCTTCTCCTGGCCCTTCATGCTGCCATTATTGTATCTGTAATCTGGGGATTGCTCCTTCTGGGTGTTCTAAGTGTCCATATTGCCCGTTCGCAGAACGCCCCTGTGATCAGGGTACTTGCTGAGCACCTGACAATAGCCATCATCCTGATAATAACAACCCATTACACCGGAGAATGGATCTCCTCAACCTTCGGTTGATTATAAATTAAAAAGGGGACTATATGAACCAATAACTCAAAAGCTAGAAGTATCCGATAGAGTTCATTATTTCCCTGTATGACAGGCCGCATGCCATGTCCAGGGCATCGCTGATGTATCTGTCATCACCCTCAAGGACCCATTTCCTCCAGAGAATGGCTGCCTCTTCATGAGTTTCGCTCCCGGTGTAAGTCATTCCTGGTTTGATCATCATCGCCCTCAGTTCATAGAGGGTGTGGAAGTAGCGGCTGGACCCGCCTGATGTGTGGGGACCGCATACACCATCGGATATGTAGTGGCTTGCAACACCAAAACAGTAGCTGGCATACCTGTAGTTGCCTGACTCGTAACTGATTTTTCCCTGGTTTAACCAGAAACTGGCCTTCTGGGTAGTGTAGGGATAGGTGTGGTATTTAAAATCAAAGAATACTGTGTCGGGGTCATCTGCACCGTTCTTCATCTCATCAAGGCTGAGCTTTGACCTTACATCTTCAGGCATTGCATGGTAGACGTTCTCTGCGATTTCATGGTGATTTTTTATGGACCATGCATGTGCACCTGGAATCTGGGACGCTGCAAGAATAAGGACTGCGGCTAGAATGATGAATCTCATCTTAACCTCACGGTGAATTTAATAAAAATTATTTTAAAAAGAGTTGGCTCTTCGGTTATATAAATCTATGTGGGGTGTGATAATACGTTCAGGTCTTAACAGTTATACTGAATGTCTTCTTTCCCACGGCGAAAGTTGAAAAAATACGTTCATGTTACTGGAGTTATATGAATCCATGTGCACATCATCATAAAATACGTTCAAGTTTCATGTTACCGTTGCATCGGTAGACCTCTGCGGCAACTCCAAAGGCCTCTATACGTGTCCTTACTGAATCAACTGACCTCTGGGGGGCTATGATCCAGAATCTTTTTCCATCGGTGCTTGCGAATCTTTTCCATTTTCTCATATCAGGGTCATCAGTCATGATCTCAACTATTATCTCATCAGCACCATTTAATGCGTGGACATCAGGCATGAACCCCTTAAGGGTCCTTGGCCTTATCTTCTTCTTGCCGTTATTTATCTTCACATCGTATCCCCTGCTCCTGAGGTGTTCTGTAACTGTTCCTAAAATATTAAGGTATTCTGAATCCATCTTATTGTAGTTTAAAGGTTTTTTAAACATTTCAGGCCCCTTAAGTTTTTTTCCGGTTTCAGTTTTATTATACTTTAAAGGTTTTTTAAACATTTCAAGTCCCTTAAGTTTTTTCAGACAGAATCCTGAAGAATTCTTTCTGAACATTGTATATAGTATTGTCGAAGGTTGTATAAATACTTATAGGGTTCTGGGTTTATGATACAAAAACTATATATGTATCCGGATTATAGTAAATATTGGTGATTTTGATGGGTGTGCTTGATGATGAAACCATTAAGATGAGGTACATTGAACTTGTCAGGAAGGGGATAATCGAAGGGGATGAATGCGCCTCCTATGCAAACAAGGAGGATTTGAAGCCGTGCATGAAGCGAAAGGTGGCTGAATTTGATGACTTCTTTGTACCCGGCACCGTCCTTATAAGTGAAAAGGCATCCTACAGGCTGAGGGTCGGGTACCCTATGGAATGAACCCTTCCATTTTTAACTTAATCCCAGCATTAAATTCTTTTTTTACCTGGAAAAATCGCACTCCAGAGGTTATGAAAGCTCCGGAATCCTTTAATAACTGCAGTAACCGGACAGAAAACCTCTAATCATATGCTGGCAGGCATTATCCTTTCACTCCCCTGGAAGTGTTCATATTATTACAAGTTTACCTGCATCCGTAATGGAATACCTGTCAAACATCTCTGACTGCTCTACAAGTCCCATCTCAATTAGCCCCGCAAGGTGTTTGTAGACCATTGCCCTTGAAATTCCAACTTCCCTTGATATCAGGACCGCATTCAGGCTTTCATTTTCAAGGGCCTCAAGTATCCTAAGTTTAGTATCAGATATATCGAGCTTCAGGGGCGGCATTCTCACTGCAGAGTCAGCAAAGCATGTGTAAACAGCGTCGACACATTCCCTGTAGCCTATAAACGAAAGGATGCTGCCGAGACCGCTTCCATCAGCCGCCACATAAACCTCCCCATGTTTTTTAGCGCCTCTGATAACTTCAGAAATCTTTTTAGCCGCTTTAACAGGGTTATGTGTGTCAATTACAATCACACCTCCCTTTATGAACTTCTCAAGGCATGAATCATTGAAATTTTCAGACTGGACCGATATCAGGCCATCGATCTGGGTCTTCATTGCAGCATCAAAGAGGCACCTTCCCCGCAGGTTACTTACAAGGGTCTTCATTACAACCACCATAGACTATTCTCATTATAATGTATAATATTCTCTTCATCATATTTATCCTTATACCCCATGTTTTCAGAAATGGGAATCCTTAAATTATGATGACTTGAAGATGTTCATTAAAGAGCAAAAATAACAGGGGATGTTAGATGACTGTTCAGGAATTGAAAATTGCCGGTGATGACCTATCAACAAGGGACATCAACAGGAAGATAAAGGAAGCCCTCAACGAGAACATAAGACGGTTCAGCATAGAGAGCAACGCTGAGCTTGATTCCATCGTTGTGGGCATAAGGGAGGAAGCAGAATTCATCCTCAATGGAAGGTTCGGTGACTTCGTGGGAGCCCTCAACCACGGTCCAAGGATAGAGATCCACGGGAAAACCGGCAGATACGTTGGTAACAACATGACCGCCGGTGAAATAGTGGTCCATGGAAACGCCAATGACGGTGTTGGCTTCGGCACCTACAATGGAACAATAGTGGTCCATGGAGACGCCGGAGACGGCATCGGTCAGCTCAACAAGGGTGGTGTGATCATCATCGAAGGTGACATAGGAGACCTTGCAGGCCTCTACATGCTGAGCGGGGACCTTATAATAACAGGAGATGCCGGTAAAGACCTTGGTGACTGGATAATCGGCGGGAACATATACGTGGCCGGAGACTTTGAAACAGGGACAAACGCAAAGGTTGTTGAACCTGAAAAGGAGGACGTTGATAAACTTTCAGCACTCTTCAATCAGTATTCCGTGGATGCCTCACCCGAAGAATTCAAAAAGATACAGAGAAAGGAGATACGTCCCTTCTATGGATAGGTGGTTTAAATGGTGCAGATACTCTTAACAGAACCTGAAAAATGTGATGGATGTAACGAGTGCATAGAAGCCTGTGAAAAGGTCCTTGGAAAGAGCGCCCTGTTTCTGAACAAGATGGACAGCGGATACCATGCAATTGTCTGCCAGCAGTGCATTGACCCATCCTGTGCAAGGGGCTGCTTCAGGGACGCCATAAAGAGGGAAAACGGCACCGTATGTATTGACCAGGAATCCTGTGTTGGCTGCAAGCTATGCATGCTCATGTGTCCAATTGGGGCGATAACCTACACAGAGGATGGTATGGTTAAGTGTGACCAGCAGTGCATCCAGAACCCCGGCGACACCCCTGCATGTGTGGCTGCATGTGAAAAGGGCTGCCTTGAAGCCATGGACGTCATGGACTATGTGAGCGACATCCAGAGGGGCTTTGAAGTTAAAACACCGGGTTCCAGTTCAATCACACCATCATCACCATCATCAGACCTTGCAGCTGCAACACAGGGCCTCTGTGTGTTCTGCGGGACCTGTGAAATCGTATGCCCAACAGACGCCATAGAAATCGTTGATAACAGTCCTAAGATAGATAAGACAAGGTGTATAATGTGCGGATCATGCCTTGCTGCCTGTCCGGTACTCCTGCCCACAGGGGCCGGAAGCATCTGGGACCCCAGGACAATCGCGGATATCAGGTATACATCCAAGGCAGGAAAGTATGTCCTGAGGGGTTTCGGTACCGAGAGGAGGCTTCCTAACTTTGATGACATCATCATCCTCCCGGCACAGGCATCAATCCCACCGGTGGACAAGTACAGGGAACCATGTAACACCAGCGTCGTCCTGGGTGACAGGTACGCCGAGGAACCGCTGGTACTCCAGACCCCGGTACTGATTGCGGGTATGTCCTTCGGTGCCCTCAGCAAGGAGAGTAAACTGGCGATGGCCAAGGGTTCTGCCATGGTTGGTTCCTGTGCAAACACGGGTGAGGGTGGAATGCTTCCAGAGGAAAGGGAGCTTGCAGACAAGCTCATGGTGCAGTACTCCAGTGGAAGGTTCGGTGTGTCCTCTGACTACCTGAACGTCGGGGATGCCATTGAGGTTAAAATCGGACAGGGGGCAAAGCCAGGGATGGGAGGTCACCTCCTTGCAGAGAAGGTGAGCCCTGAAGTTGCCAGGATCCGTGGGATCCCCGAGGGTACAGACGCCCTCAGCCCGGCACGTTTCCTTGACGCCACAAGGGAGGGTGACCTTGCAAAGCATATAGAACTCCTCAGGGAGGTCACAGACTGGAGGGTTCCGATTGTTGTGAAGCTGGGACCCGGCCGTGTATATGAGGACGTTCAGATCGCTGCAGAAGCCGGTGCAGATATAATATCCGTTGACGGTATGGAGGGAGGTACCGGTGCTGCTCCAGAGGTCGTGATTGAACATACCGGTGTACCAACACTCGCAGCCCTTGTACAGGCAGTTAACGGCCTCAATGACATCGGACTCAAGGAAGAGGTGGACCTCATAATAACCGGAGGTATAAGGAGCGGTGCAGATGTTGCCAAGGCAATGGCCATGGGTGCCGATGCCGTATACATAGGTACCGGTGCGATGATTGCCATGGGTTGCAGGGCATGCCGCATGTGCTACACAGGCAAGTGTCCCGTTGGTGTTGCAACCCAGGACCCTGTCCTCAGGAAACGCATGGACGTTGATCTTGCAGCAAGGAGGGTTGCGAACTACATAAAGTCCATGACAGAGGAGGCCAAGATGCTTGCCCAGCTTGCAGGGCACGACGACATAAGGAAGTTCAGTCCAGAGGACCTCCGTGCACTTGACACCAACACGGCAGCCATCACTGGTTTAAAACTCATAAACCAGTGATTCAACACCATTTTTTCCGCCTCTGAAATTTTCTGCAAATAGAAACCACAAATCAAATTTTTATTTTAAGTGTTTATCTCATGGCATTGGTTCAACAGCGTATTTTCCAGGGTGGAGTTTTATGATAAACCATTTTGAAACCGTATCCATAGGGACACCTTTACTCCAGAGAGCAGAAAAAAAGGGCAGGGCATATCGTTTCAGTATCTGTTTACCCATTAATTGCAGACCATCATCATGCCTGACCGGTAATTCCATTGGATGGCGCTGGCGCTTTCTCATCAATGTAACTACAGCAATGGTAGCCATGACCTTCATCCTCTCCCTTTTCTTGGAGGGAATGGAAACAGAGGCCGTGAAAAAATAAAATATTTAGGGTTCTGATGTCAGGTACACGTAGGTCAGGGCTGCCAGGACCGCTCCGGCTATGGGTCCTATGATGTAGATGGGGAAGTAGTTCCAGAGGTTTGTACCTGCAAATATCATGTCGTTGAGGTATGGTCCGAAGGTACGGGCCGGGTTCAGTGAACTTCCGCTGATGTTACCTATGGTCGTGATTATACCTGCAACCGTGAGGCCTATTATGATCCCTGCGAAGCCCTTCGGGGCCCTCTCATCAACGGCGATGCCCATTATTGTGATCATGAGAAGGAATGTTCCCACTATCTCTGCAAGGAGTGCCTGCCAGGAGCTGATTCCTGGGAAGGGTGCTGTTGCACCGAGCCCTCCGACTGTGGCTGCTGCCGGCCCTGCACACTGGAGGAATATGAAGCTACCGAAGGCTGCTCCCAGGAGCTGTGCGATTATATAGGGCACAACATCCCTTCCCGGAAACTTCCTGACCGACCAGAGGCCGATGGTCACCGCAGGGTTTATATGGCACCCCGAGATGTTACCCAGGGCATATATGCTTGCAGCTATTGCAAAACCGAATGCGAGGCCCACCGCAACCCAGTCACCGAGTCCGCCCAGGAGGCCGATGCCGATGTTGAAGGGGTTCGGGGCCGTGCCGCCGGATGCTATCATCAGGGTTATTGCGGCCGAGCCGGCACCGAAGAATACAAGGAAGAATGTGCCTATAAACTCGGCGATGCACCTCTTTGTAAGGGATACCATTCTAGTCCTCCTTCATCACGTTATAACAGTAGGGACAGAGTATCCTTGGAAGTGTGCCCTTGACCTTCTCTGAAGGGAAGGGGTAGCCTCCGCTCCATATCTCGGTTTCCTCACGTATCGCGTGCTCGGTGCAGAGTCCCATTCCACATACGATGCAGATCGCAACCGCATCCGTGTCCTTTCCCTGCTCCGCGCATACATAGCATTTCATTTAAACCCCCCTGAAAAAAATTTAAGGTTCAGAAGCTATACAGCTTCTCTCCACTGGCAGTGGTTGTGCCTGAAGTCCACAAGGGCTGCTGCTGCACAGTTCTTGCATGTCCTTGCAGGTGAAGCCGCGCTCTCCTTGTGAAGTGCTATTATGTTTGTCATGAGTGTCGCGGTCACAGGTTCGCTTGTAAGGAGGCATGGATAGTCTGCAAGCCTCATGAGGGCTGAGAACCTGACTGTTATTGCACATGCAGGGTAGGTGTAGCGCTGCGGGTTCATTATGACCTCGTTTTCATGTATCGGTGAGAGGTCAACCCTGTAATCTCCAACCATTGGTTCGAGGGGTCCCTCTGAACCGTTGAGCATCCTCCTTGCCTTATCAAGGTGGGTCCATCCACGGTAGATCATGTCCATGAAGTCACTGTTGTGGAGTTCTGCTGCCGCCCCCCTTGTCGGGTAGAGCTGTACATAGTTGTGGAACCTCTTTGTGAGGAGGTCAACCACGCCTATGGCGTTGAACCCGTCAAGTTCCAGGATGTATTCAACTGCACATGCTGATGAACCTGTTGCAAGGCTCAGGACATCGTACTCGCTCTTGAAGGATCCCACTGCACTGTTGAGGGTGCTGTCCATGACCTCGGTGGTTGCCTCGATTATGGCCATGACAACATCATCCTTGCACATGTTGTAGGTGGACTGGGCAATGTGGTGTGATATGTCCCCGACACAGTAGGCTGGAACCGTGAGTATGTTACCGTAGTGGACGCCATCGTCCATTGCTGCCCTAACGGTTCCCTCCATCTGGCTCCTGTAGCGGGACATGTACTCCCTTACATCAAAGGATTCATGTCCAAGGTCATCCATGAGTTTTGCTTGTGCCTCAACAGGTTCCTCATAGATGTATTTGACCATCTCTATTTCCTTCTGGGCTGCCTCTGCAGCTGTTGCTCCGTTCTCAAGTTCATTGGCGAATACCTCGCCTATACCGTAGGAGGTGTTCATGCCCCATGATTTTGCTGCGAGTATTGCTTGCTTGTGCATTTCGGGTATGTCTGTCCCGGCCAGTATCCTGTTTACAACGTTACTTGTGCTGCCGGGCATGAGGGCAAAGTCGACGACACATGTTGGACCGTAGAATCCTCCATATCTCCTTATTGCCTCCCTTCCAATGAGGGCTTCGGATTTTCCTATGGCATCTATGAATGCCTCAAGGCTTTTCTCAAATTCACTGTCCTCTTCCCTTAAGATTTCAAGGACTACCGGTGTCTGGTAGTGTTCCACGAAGGGGTCGTCCTCGGGTCTTATGGTGTCTGTAAGGCTGTCAAGGATCTCGTAGTGTGCCTTAACCGAGTTCTTGTGCAGGTTTATAACTGCCTCGCTCTGGTTGTCCACGGCTTCCATGTCCTGCACAACGTCCAGGTAGGCCTTCGTATCCTTTATCTTAAACTCATTTCCCCTATTCTTTTTTATGGTTTCCACATCGGCTTTCTGGGCCATCATGGCCTCTTTTACCATTTTTTCATATATTTCAGCCATTAGATCACCTTCGGTAGAAATGCTCCAGGATAAATCCTGGTGACTTACACTCTACCAATAATAAATGGGTCTTTAGCATTAATATTGTTTTCTAAAAGTTACAAGACAAAAGATTTAAATATGGACTATTTTCTGAAAAAAATTTAATTTATCATGATTATTAATGAAATTTTTATTTTTTTCGAAAATTTAAACCGCCTGGAGGGACAACATGTTACTGGGTGATGATGGTTTACACACCATGATTTCAGGTAGATATGGAGGAGGCCCATAACCGTTACAATATCATCAAAGTTCCAGTAGATATGGGGGTGATGCAGTGGGAGTTGACTTCAACATGGAGAACATCAGGAGGTGCCTCTGCCTTGAATGTCCTGTCCAGAAGAGGAGCAGGTGCGTGGCCGATAAAAAGAAGATCATGCTCCTCATAACACAGCAGGACCTTGACAGTGCAATGCGCATGGATACCGACAGGGTTCCCGGGGTCTACTGCTCAACAGGCAGTGCCATATGCAGGGACATAGACCCGCATGAGGTCTGCCTCTGCAGTGAATGCGAGGTATGGGATGAACACGGACTCGGTGAAGGCAGAGTCACTGATTACTTCTGCATCAGGGAAGAGTGAACTACCCCTCCGGGCTTCCGGCAGAAAAGTTAAAAGATAAGCCTTAATCATTAAATTGATTGTGATATGGAAACATGGTGAAGATGCCCGCCAGGTGGTATGAAGTTCCAGGGGGTGCAGATAAATTCGTTATATAGGGCTATAGCGAAGTTAGGCCCCTGGGGCGGGACCATCCCGGGGGGGGAGAAGATGCCCTGAATGACCGGAAAGTGACGGCCACATATATACCGGTCAATCAAAATAGAAGATGTTAGAGGTGAAAGTTATTCTCATATCCCACATATCCATAAGCGACGTGATAACCCTACTCACACCAACATGTAACTTCAGGTGCAGTTACTGTTTCTTCAGGCCCAGGGGGTGCAGATCGTACACTCCATCCCAGGTGGCGGACGTTATCATTGATGTTATGGCTGAATCAGACACCGACACCGTGCTCATTGCAGGGGGTGAACCCACGCTACAGTCCGACCTCCCGGAGCTCACAGGGATTCTCCACAGGAATGACCTCAGGGTGATCCTTTCAACCAACGGCACCAGGAGGGATGTCATAGAGAGGTGCGCCCTTGATGAGGTGCACGTGGACCTCAAGGCCCTTGACGATGAAAAGCACAGAAGACTCACAGGATCATCAAACCGGGAAGTCCTTGGGTGCATAGAGGCCCTTGCATCCTCAGATGACTTCCTCCTTGAAGTTGCAACCGTCCTCATCCCCGGTATCGTGGATGTTGATGAGATTGAGGATATAGCATCATTCCTCTCCCCGCTGAACGTCAGTTACAGGATAACCGGTTACGTGGAGTACGGTAACGAACTCAGAGCACCCCGACCAGGCCCTGAACTGATCATGGAGGCTGCTGAGGTGAGCAGGAAGTACCTGAACCATGTTACAACATCCCTTGATTTCCGGAGGCACAAACCAAGAAAGAGGATATTAACTGACCTCAGGTAGCCCAACGTTCCCATGCAATGATAATACGAGGGTATGGTCTGGAAAAATCGCAAAGTTTTTTTAAGATGAACCGGATTATTTATAATATCGAGGTTGGGGACTATGAGGACAGAGACTCTATCTGTAATTTCACTTTTCCTTCTTGTCGCTGGAATCTTCGGGGCTGCGGCAGAAAATGACACCGTGAACAACACAACGGACCTTAAAAATGCATCAAAGGGCCCCACTGTTCAGCCCCTTTCACTTAGTGTGTCGGTAACGGCTGAACCATCCACGGTAAACCTGGGGACCGTTTACCCGGATGGTGTTGAGAGGAGCTATACGAACATCGTGAATGTAAGGGTTGTTTATTTCTTGTCAGGGAGAGATACGCTTTCTGTAAGGGCCTCCGGTGACATGATAAACACTGCAGACAGCTCCCAGACGATCCCCCTTTCAAATCTTAAATTCAGCACGCCTTCTGTTGCCAAAAGATCATTCACGACCAGCAATTATGTTATAGCAACATACGGCGGTATTTTTGATCTTTGGGGTTCTATAGAGGTCCCCTTGAGCCTATACATAACGGTACCCCCCTACACTGACCCCGGCACTTACTCGGTTACCTTGATATACACTGCAACATAACACCAGCCCCTGTCGCACTCAGTCCCCCTACACCCCATATACACTGCAACATAACACCAGACCTTATCGTCCCCAATCCTCCCCCACACCCCCATATACACCACAACATAACATTGAACCCTGCTACCCCCCACCAGCAGACATCACACTGGCATACACCTCAACCATCCAAAAACATTTTTGTGACTCTGGTCACTGCTTCATAGTATATGGGTTTCCATGGTCACAAAACTCGAAAACTTTATATATCATGTGTGGAAAATTAATTCCATCAATAAAATCGGTGACTTAATATGAAAGAAAAATTAATGGGGATAATCCCACTGGTTGTTGCACTTATGTTTGTGGTGGGAATCGGGGCATTCAATGGACCATCCTACGCTGCAACCGCAAGCCAGAATGTGACAGTAACAGTTCCTGAAGCAATCTCAATACAGGTTCCAGATGTAGACTTTGGAATTATAAATGCCGGAGCTACAGGGACAAAGGGATTCACCATAAGTAACACGGGTAACGTTAAGATAGACCTCTACGTCAGGGCCGATGCTCTAGCATTCACAAGTCCAACTGCAACAGACACCATAGGAATCGGGAACTTCAGCATATTCAGTAATGTAACTGGAGAAGATCTAACCTTCTCCACGAACTCACAGAAGATATATAACAACATGAACAAGGCACAGCAGGGTTCAGGTACACCAACAACATGGACTACAAGTCTAAAACTCACAGTACCACCATTCACAGAGGACGGCGTCTACACAATAACAAACATCTACACAGCAGTCAAACACAACGCACAAGCACCTTCACCATAAACATTTTTTTTAAACTACCCCATTTTTTCTATTTATAAAATAAATTTTTATATTTTTAAATTATACTATTTTTTTGTAAGTTTGTTACTATGTATGTAA